>ERZ1023633.75-NODE-75-length-40343-cov-25.868398_pt1 | contig 40343 bp, 27 predicted proteins | sample MGYA00380333_ERZ1023633 | MGnify/ENA primary metagenome ERZ1023633 (study PRJEB33179, sample SAMN07448972) | human gut metagenome | biome: Human-gut; feature: Human associated habitat; material: Faeces | host: Homo sapiens | place: India: Bhopal | collected...
GGTGCTCGGAACCGCTACGCTATAAGGTTGGCGGGGCATCAAAGCCCTGCGCCATATTTTGCGGGATGGGACCGCCTGGGGAATAGTAGTTTACAGTTAATAGTTTATAGTTTACAGATTTTTGTGGTAATTTCCTGATAACTTGCAGATTTTTTGTGATTTTCTTGGTGGTTATGAAAAAAGTCGTGCTTTTGGAAAGTTATATAAATAATATCAGAGAAAAACAAAGGGATTAGATTTTAAATTTTAATTATATACGATAAGATGGGTTGAGCTTTGAATAAAAGCTCGGCTCATCTTGTTGGCTATTGTCTTCTCATATAATTTCTTTTGATGAAGAAAATCAAACTTTATGACTACCAGCAGAAGATGCTGGAGGATATTATCAACGTGCTGACCTCTGCTGCTACCAGTACATTCTATAATGAGAATGGTAAGAAGAAGAAGGTTGGCAGTTCGGTGATGGTGCAGATGCCGACAGGTACGGGAAAGACCTACGTGATGGCGGCTGTGGTGAAATGGTTTCTTGATAACCATGACACGGGCGAAGTCTGGATTGTAGCGCACCGCCGGGAACTGGTGGAACAGATGCAGCAGACGCTGGACAGATTCTGCCTGGACTATGGGGAGAAGGAAATGGTGCTGAAAGCGAAAGTAAGGATAAGGGTGCTCTCCATTCAATGGTTGAACAGGCATATCGAAGAACTGGAAGGGGCTGAGTGTACGCCAGGACTCATCGTAGTGGATGAGGCGCACCACGCCATAGCAACCTCCTATCAAGACCTGTTTGAAAGGAATAGAAAAGCCTTGAAACTCGGTATGACGGCAACTCCATGCCGCATGAACAAGAAATCCTTTGGCAGACTGTTCGAGATATTGCTGAAATCTCCCTGCACCAACGACTTTATCCTGCGTGGGTATCTGGCACCTTACGACTACGTGGTTATCGGCAAGTACTCCAACGATCAGTTGACAGTGAACCAGCTGAAAGGACGAGGCAGCGATGGCGACTATGCCATCAAGGAGATGGACGAGAAGCTGAATATTCCGCAGACCATCCAACGCCTCTACGACAGCGTGAAGAAATACGCTGACGGCAAGAAGGGAATTGTATATGCCATTGATATTGTGCATGCCCAGGCGATAGCCGCCTGTTATAATGCCCTCGGACTGAAAAGCGTGGCACTGGACAGCAAGACGCCTGCCAAGAAACGCAAGGAGATGGTGGAGGCTTTCAGGCGCAGCGAGATAGACTGTCTGGTGAACGTGAACCTCTTCGATGAGGGGTTTGACTGTCCTGACGTGGAGTTTATCCAGATGGCCCGTCCTACGCTGTCACTAGCCAAGTATCTGCAGATGGTGGGGCGTGGGTTGCGTATCAACCATGAGAACAAGGATAAGGTGTGTATGATTATCGACAACGTAGGTAACTACCGTAAGTTCGGCTTGCCCGACAAGCCCCGCAACTGGGAGAGTATGTTTGCTGGCTTGAGGGCTGGCAAGGGTATCATTCCAACCTATGTGAAGAAGATGCAGAACATCATTGCCGTGAATGATGAGATGATAACGGTGAAGAAGGCGAATACGGCAAGGAAGAAGATGACAGCCAGACAACTGAAGGAATATCTGAAGAATGTTGAGCCTTTCCAGCAGGATGGCAGATGGGGACTGAGGGTGATGGACGACATCATCGTGAAACCCATTTATGCGCATATCTCTGACTTCCGAGGTGATTATGCCGAATGCAGAATAGGCATACAGAAATGTTTGTATGGACTATTGGACAGGAGGGGTAATATTATCCTGCCTCCGGAATATAAATACATATACAGGTGGAACGAACATGCGGTTGAAGTACAAGGTAATGATGGTTACAGCAGGACCATAGAGCTGTAACCGTAAACGGAATACGGTGACTGAGCAGAAAAATAAATAGAAAAGCCCCTGATGCGTGATGCATCAGGGGCTTTTTCTATTATTCCTCTGCCAGCTCTTTCATGGCATCATTCAATGTATTGAACAGTACATTGATGTTTTCTTCTTCGTTCTTGCAGGCTTCCTTGAAGAGTGCGACAGGATCTTCAGGATCGCCCTTCAGCGGAGCCTCATTCAAGAGGATGTTCACATTGTTCAGCAGCATACCGTGCAGGGTAGGCATGTGTAGCTGATGCTGAGTGCCTTCCTTGCTGCCACACTTCAGTCCGGCTGCGTATGCCTTCACGATGATGCGCACCAACAGATGGATAGCCATCGGTTCGTCGGCAAGACTAATGAGAATGCCATGCGTATAATCGCGTACATGCTCTTCAAGTGTGGTAAACTTACCTTGCAGAAGCCAGGTGAAGTTGCGCTTGTATTCAGCTTCCATCGCCTTGTAAAGCTGGTTGGATTTGCAGGCGATGCGCAGATAGTCGAGCATGGTTGGCTCGAAGGTAGGATCTGCTTGCTTCATGCTCTCAAAGTTCTTCTTCATGCGCTCATTAGCCTCTTCTGCGCTCTTGTAGTTGAGTCGTACGAGGGTAGAGAACATGATGTCGAAGAAATACTGGTTCACTTCTCCATAGTGTTCCAGCATCATCTGCTTCACCTCTTTCGGATCGTTCTTCTTCTGGAAGTCATCTCCTCCGATGGCTGCATCCATGATGCCTCGGGCATAAGCCTCGAAGAAACCTCTTACAAATGAAGCTACAGCTTGATAACTATTGATTCTTTTCATGTCTGTTTATTCAAAAATCTTAAATTCATAACCCTGTTCCATGAGCCATTCAATGGATTGTGGAAGAGCTGTCTTCAGTTTGTCGATGCTCTTCAATGAGTCGTGGAAGGTGATGATGCTGCCGTTGCGGGCATACTTCTTCACGTTGTTTACCACGTCTTCTGCCGTCATCCATTTAGAATAGTCACGGGTAACCAGGTCCCACATAATTACTTTATAGGTACGATGCAGCCACCAGTATTCACTGGCTCTCATCCATCCATGGGGTGGACGGAAGAGATGGGCATGTATCAACTCATTCGCTTTGTTGGTATTGAGTACGTATGAGATGACACGATGCTTGAAAGCACCGATGTGGTTGAATGTATGGTTGCCCACCTGATGTCCCTCTGCCACAATCTGGTTGTAGAGGTCATGGTTGCGCAATACATTCTCGCCCACCATAAAGAAGGTTGCCTTGATGTTATATTTTCTCAGGGTTTCCAGGATGAATGGAGTGGATTCTGGAATGGGACCGTCATCGAATGTGAGATATACCGAGTGGTCATTCTTGTCCATTCTCCAGATTGCCTTTGGATATAACCATCTAAGCCATTTGGCTGGTTGCTCTATGAACATGGGAAAAATTGATTATTATGAATAATGAAAAGTTTGATGTAGCCATCGCTACATCAAACTTTCTGTTATTTACTGATTGCCTTCTGGCATTTTGCCGCCTCTGCCGTGGTACAGGGTATAGAGGTTGTTGAGCTGCTTCTGATACTTCTGTTCCAACTGAGGACTTACCATTCCTGCTACATCGCAGCTGCTCTGCATAATCATAAGCTGACGGATGCAGTCGTTCTGACTCATGAGGAATTTGTCGTTAGGCAATGAGAGGTAATAGTTGAGATACTGTGAAGCGTTCTTCCAAACTGCTTCTACATATTCCTTACCCTTGGCTTTCTGACCGGTCATCAACCAGCCGCGAGCCATATCCAGACCACCACTCATGTAATCGAGTGTTACGTTGTATGCCGGAATCTCTACATCAGCCTTCTTCAAGATGTTGATAGCCTTCTGCTTCTTACCTTCAGCGATGAGCTGGAGAGCTGTCTGTGCAAGCAGGCGACGGTGAGTATAACACATGCGCATGGTTGTCTCGTCGATATAGAGACCCTTCTGCTTGAGGTTACCGAACTTGAATCGGGTCATAATGTTATGATAAGTCTTCTCTGTATCGAAGCGTTTTGCACCAGGAGCATTTGTTGTGAATGGAGTGATGCGGTTTACAAGGCCCTCCTGTACGAAGTTGTCGCCAAGGTTCATGTAATTTTCTTCACCCACGGTGAGTGCTACATAGAGAGGACGTGTCCAGTTGCATTGTGCCAACATCTCGAGCATCATCAGGTCACCCTTGTAAAGTGCATTCTTACCTGCCAGAGAAATAACCATCTTGTCAGGGATAGAATCTGTAGCCATCATCATGCCGCTCTTCTTTACTGCCTCCTTGTCGATAGTGACATAGAGGGTATCGGTTGGGATGAAGTGCATATCAGGGTTCTTGCTGCGTACCCAGTTCTTCAGAATGTTCTTCAGCTCGAAAGGCTCATCGCCAAACTGCTTCTTGGCATTCTCTGGATCTTGCTTGTAGAATTCAAGAATCTGCTTCTTTGCTTCCGGGTCTACCGATACATATTCGTTGGTACCTGAACAGAAGTCGAGACGTGGCCAGGTGATTGGCACAGATGGTGAGTTGTATGCAGGACGCATCATCTGGTCGATATACCAGTCGGTCTGCAGATAGCTCAGGTTACATACGCGGGCATCTGTACCTACGCCTTCTACCTCCTGGTTGTACCAGAGTGGGAAGGTATCGTTATCACCATTGGTGAAGATGATAGGGTTGCTCTTCTCCTGGAGTGACATCAGATAGTTCTGACCGAAGTCACGGCAGGTGTAGCGGTTAGAGCGGTCGTGGTCATCCCAAGTCTGTGAAGCCATCTGGATTGGGACGAGAAGTGTGATGACTGCTACGATAGCAGAAACGGCAGTACCGCTGAGCTTCATCTTCTGTTCCAGAAGGTCGATGATGGCGAGGACGCCAAGACCACACCAGATAGCGTATGCATAGAATGAACCGGCATAAGCATAGTCACGCTCACGTGGCTGCATAGGAGTCTGGTTCAAGTAGATGACGATGGCAAGACCTGTCATGAAGAACAGGAAGAATACCACCCAGAACTGCTGGATACCGATAGGAAGAGTCTCCTCTGTCTCCACGCCGTTCTTCATTACCTTGCGTTTGCGGGTATACCAAGCCTGCCAGAAGAGTCCAATGAGACCGAGAATCAGTGGCATGCAGTAGAACACGTTGTGTCCCTTGTTCGCCTTCAGGTCGTCTGGCAATTTGCTCTGGTCGCCATAGAGTGCATCATCAATGAATGAGAAACCGGAAATCCAGTTACCATGTTCTGGTTCGCCATTGCCCTGAATGTCGTTCTGACGTCCGGCAAAGTTCCACATGAAGTAGCGCCAGTACATGAAGTTGCACTGATATGAGAGGAAGAAGCGGATGTTGTCAATCTGTGAAGGAACCTTCACCATGATGCTTTCACCGCAACGGTCGTAAGGTACCTGGGAACCTTCTACGCCGCCCATCCAGTCTTCGTATGCCTGGGCATGAGCCGAACTGTACATACGAGGGAAGAGCATATTCTGTGCATAGACGTACTTGTTCTTATGACTTACTACAAAGTAGGAGTCCTTCTCATCTGCTGAAGCCTTCTCCTTGCGCTGGTAAACCGGTGCACCTTCCTTCATGACCGGCTTGCACATGTTGCCATCTACCTCAAGAGCTACCTGAGAGGTATAAGCCTGACCATAGAACAAAGGACGGTCGCCATATTGGTCACGGCTCAAGTAACTACCCAAGGTAAAGATGTCCTCAGGAGAGTTCTGGTCCATAGGAGGGTTAGCAGATGAACGGATTACGATGAGCGCATAGCTTGAGTAACCAATCATCAGCATCAGCATGCAGAGCAATGCTGTATTCTTGATGCGGGCAGAGATGAGAGGCAATACCTGCATCTTCTTCTTTGTGATGCCTGTTACCTCGTCAACACCTGTTGTGATTTCCTTCTTGCGTTTGTAGTTCAAGGCGAACCAGAGGGCTGCCAATACGATGACGCCACAGATTACGGCAGTCCAGCCATATCCATAGAAAGGAATGCCGAGCATGCCGAAACCGAGAACGAAGGCGATGTTCTGCTTCTTCTCGTTCTTCTCTGATGCATTGTAGGTCTCGTAGATACCCCAGATAACAGAGGCTACGAGGCAGATGATATATACGATTTCACCGGTATTGAATGGACAACCGAGCACGTTGACGAAGAACAGCTCAAACCATCCACCTACGGTGATGATACCTGGAACCACACCATACAATACGGCTACCACTACCAGGAAGGAGAGAACCAGCGCCAGGAGCGAGCCCTTCAGGTTGGCATGAGGTACCTTCTTGTAGTAATAAACCAATACGATGGCTGGGATGCAGAGCAGGTTAAGCAAGTGCACACCGATACTCAGACCTGTCATATAAGCGATGAGTACGAGCCAGCGGTCGCTATGAGGTTCATCGGCATGGTCTTCCCACTTCAGAATCAACCAGAATACCACAGCGGTAAAGGCAGAAGAGAAGGCATAAACCTCACCCTCAACAGCTGAGAACCAGAAGGTATCGCTGAAGGTATAGATGAGGGCGCCCACCATACCGGATGCTTCAATGGCAATCAGTTTGCCGGTGGTCATCTCCTTCCAATCGCCGATGATGAGTTTGCGAGCCAAATGGGTGATGGTCCAGAAAAGGAACATGATGCAGACGGCACTGAGGAGTGCGCTCATCGTGTTCACCATCTTTGCCACCTGTGTGGTGTCGCTGGCGAAATGTGTGAAGAAATTGCCCAAGAGCATGAAAAATGGTGCCCCCGGTGGGTGACCGATTTCCTGCTTGTAGGCAGTTGTAATAAACTCAGGACAGTCCCAGAAACTGGCTGTCGGCTCAATCGTGGAACAATAAACGAAAGCCGCAATGATGAATGCGACCCATCCAAAGATATTGTCCACCAATTTGTACTGTTTCATTATTGTTTAAACTTTAATGTATTATATTTCTATGTTTCCTATTATATAATGTGTATAAAACGTTGCAAAGATACTAAAAAGATGAGATAATCTTGAAGTTTGTTCTTGTTTTTTAGGCATTATTATATTATCTACCTAAACATTTAGAAAATGTTCTTCCAGTTTTTCTCTTGGCATATCTGCTGTATCGTGATAATGCAGATGATGGTTCACACAGGCGATGTGCTTCACATTATTAAGCACTTCGGCAATGTCGTGGCTCACGATGATGATGGCGCATTCCTTGTTGATCTGCTCCAGCATCTCGTACATCTGCTTTTGAAATCTGCGGTCGATATAGGTGTTTGGCTCATCGAGGATTACTACATCCGGCTTTGAGACAATAGCCCGGGCGAGGAGAACTCGCTGCAGCTGTCCACCGCTGAGGGCTGCGATGTGGCGATCCTTGAATTCCATCAATTGCATACGCTTGAGGCAATCGAGTACCTGCTGATGCTGCGTTTTCGTATATCTCGAAAAGAGACTCTTGCTGAGACCTGATAGTACCACTTCATAGACGGAGATTGGGAATTGCTTGTCGAGAGAGTTGTATTGGGGAAGATAACCCATTCTGATTTCCTTGACTTCCTGCCCATCTTTATAATATCTGATTCTTCCTTCTGTTGGCTTCATCAGTCCCAGAATGAGGCGCATGAGGGTGGTCTTGCCACCACCGTTGGGACCGATGATGCCAAGATAATCGTCTTGATAGACGGTGAGATTTATGTCGTGGAGCACCTGTTTGCCGTCGTATCCGGCGGATAGATGCTCAATCTCTATTAACTTTGAACTTTGAACCTTGAACATTGAACTTTATGATTAGTTGTTGTTTTAACAAAGCTTTTGCCCTTACAGGGCGCCTTGTTAACTGCTATTATACCCAGGGCGATGCCCTGGGCTGGGAGCTTCTGCCCTTTCAGGGCGTCTGGAGCTTACTTCCCAACAACGATTTTTTTGCCTTGCACTGCGGCGGCTGCTTCCTGCATCGCCCAGTTCCAATCGCCTTGCAATGGGTTGATATTCATTGGCTTGGTGTGGCTCTCGTTGATGAAAGTCGTAGTGTTGCGGTTGGCAAACTCTGCTTGTATGAGGCAATATTTGATCTTCTCTTTTCTTGCTTTCTCAATGAGACTTTTGAGTTGGGCGGCACTTGGCTCCCTTCCTTCTTCTTCAATGGGTAGCTGCTCAAGCCCATAATCACGGGCAAAGTAGGTGAGGATAGGATGGTAAATCACAAACTTTTGCACCAGCTTTGGGTTCTCTTTGAAGCTTTCCTTGATGGTGCTGTCTCTCTTGTTAATGATGTTGAGCAACGACTGGTAGTTCTTCTCGAAGAAAGTCTTGTGTTTTGGCTCCAGTTCGCAGAGTGCCTTGAGCATGTTGCTGGCGATGATGCGGGCGTTTTTGCAACTCATCCATACATGTGGGTCGATATTGCCGCCAGGTGTCTTGGCTGGCGTAATGCCCACAGAGGTATCAATCACCTTCATGTCGGGAGCGTTGTCCTGCAGTTTCTTCATCCAAGTCTGCTCGAAGCCGATGCTGCCCACTTTCAGATAGAGTGCACTATTGGAGAGTTCCATCATCTGCTGGGCGTTTGGCTCGTATGTTTCAGGGTTGTTACCATTCGATACCATTACGTTGACATCTACCTTGTCTCCGGCAATTTTCTCTACGAAATATTTGTAGGGAGGGATGGTAACGGTTACAGTAGGCTTGGCATTACTTTCAGCCATGCCAGCCTTTTGCTGGTTGCTTTTGCAGCCAACCATTAGGGTGCATATTATAATAAGGTATAAAAATCTCTTCATAATTAAACGATAAAACTCAGTCCATAGACCAATAAAACATATCTTAGTACTTTTCCGATGGTGATACTGAGTATCGAAATCGGAACATTGGCTCTTGTCAAGCCTAAAACGATGGTGATGGCACTTCCCAATAGTGGGAGAAAGGCGAAGAATCCCATCCAGGCGCCTCTGCCTGCCATGAAACGCTCAGCCTTATCCAAGCTTTCTTTCTTCACGTGCAGATATTTTTCTATCCATTCCATCTTACCCATTCTGCCCACACCGTAGTTGAACATGGAACCAAGCACATTGCCGATGCTACCGTAGATAACGAGGGGGAGAGGCTCTAGTCCGGCTGCCTGCAAGCCTGCCATTACTGCCTCGCTGCTGAATGGGAAGAAAGAACCTGCCAGAAAAGCTGCAGCAAGCATGCCCCAATAGCCCCAGTCGATTAAGAAACTGATAATCCAACTCATTGTCAATTCGTCATTTAATTGGTCTGATGCAGCGTTTCAACACATCAAACTTTATCCGTGGATACTTAATCCTTGAACTGCCTGTAATAATACAGTTTCAGGAATGAATATATTGTATAATAATATCAAGACGGTTATCACGAGCATCGTGATAAACATGATATTGGTTATTTTTCCCTTGGTATAGGTGATGAAGTGAGCGATGAGTGGTGCCGTGTTTACTATCATGATGCTGCCTAACTCCTTGATGTGCTGAGGCTGCAGGATGATGAAGGCGAGGCTCACGAAGTTCACCATGGTGAATGACTCGTATATCATTCTCGTACGAATCTTGTCTGCGTATGCAGTATGCAGGAAGTGGATAGAACCGATAATGCCCAGAATGGTGATGAATATCAGGTTGACGACTTCATGGTCGGTTATCCTTGAATAATCAAACAACTCATGATAGTTGATGAATTCTGTAAAATGGCTGACAAGTCCATCGATGTTGTTGGTATAGGCATAGTATCCTGCCGAGAACCAGTAAGGTATGATGATTCCGATGAGTGAGGAAAATAAGTTTCTGATACTGAAGGAATTGGTGAATACCATCATCATCAGCCATAATATCGGTAAGAAATAACCTATCTGTATGAATACCATCGAAGCGAGTCCGATACAGGTAAAGGCATAGAAAGTCCATCCTGCCGACCGTTTATCCTGATAGCTATTCCATATAATGAGATAGAAGGCGATGAAACACATCGACACGATATTGGCTTTATAAGATGGGGTTGGTAGACAAGTCATGGTGACTAGTACCAGAAAACTGCACGAAACCATTCGGCTGTAGGTACGCATCAGAGAGTTGTGGTTGTTGAGTTCTACCATCAGTAATGTAGATATGATGGTAAAAGCAAAATTAAGCCAAATGTTACCCTCTATAAAACCTACTGCAACCCAAACCATAGTGGCAAGGGTTGCAGTGATTGGTAGTGCGTAGCGACTAGGTGCTACTTTATTTTGAAAAGTTTTTTTTCTTAACATCAATGTCAATTAATAATGTACAATTAAAGGTCCTGTCCGATGTCAGAACGGAAGTACTTGTCGGTGAATTGAATCTTCTGGGCCTCGGCAAAGCTCTTCTTCAAGGCTTCTTCCTTGTCTTTACCGTAGCTGCTTACGCAGATGACACGACCACCGTTGGTTACTACCTGTCCATCCTTCATCGCTGTACCAGAGTGGAATACTACAGAACCTTCAACCTTGTCGATACCTTCGATAGGATAGCCCTTCTTGTAAGCCTCTGGATAACCGCCGCTCACGAGCATGACGCAGACTGCAGAACGCTCATCAAACTCGATGGTTCGCTTGTCAAGGTCGCCAGCAGCAACACCTTCGAAGAGGTCTACGATGTCGCTCTTCAATCGGAGCATGACACTTTCTGTCTCTGGGTCGCCCATACGGCAGTTGTACTCGATGACCATTGGCTCGCCCTCAACGTTGATCAGTCCGAAGAAGATGAAGCCCTTGTAGTCGATGTTCTCTTCTGCAAGTCCCTCTACTGTAGGACGGATGATGCGCTCGTCTACCTTCTGCATCCATTCCTTGGTAGCAAAAGGTACTGGGGTAACGCTACCCATACCGCCTGTATTCAAACCGGTATCGTGCTCACCGATACGCTTGTAGTCCTTAGCCTCAGGCAAAATCTTATAGTTCTTGCCGTCAGTGAGAACAAATACAGAGCATTCGATGCCGCTCAGGAATTCCTCGATAACTACGCGTGCAGAAGCATTGCCGAACATACCGCCCAGCATCTCCTTGAACTCCTTCTTTGCCTCTTCCAAAGTAGGGAGGATGAGAACACCCTTACCTGCGCACAAACCGTCAGCCTTCAATACGTATGGAGCCTTCAAGGTCTCCAGGAATTTAAGACCTTCCTCTACATGCTCGCCATCGAAAGTCTCGTATTGAGCTGTAGGAATGTTGTGGCGCTTCATAAACTTCTTGGCGAAGTCCTTGCTGCCTTCCAATACAGCACCAGCCTTTGAAGGACCGATTACAGGAATGTTCTTGGTGCGAGGATCGGTTTTGAAGTCGTCATAAACACCCTTTACCAATGGGTCTTCAGGACCAACAACAACCATATCAACACCGTTCTCGACAGCGAAGTTCTTCAGAGCCTCGAAGTCGTCAGCCTTGATATTCACGTTCTCGCCGACATTCTGAGTACCGGCATTACCTGGAGCGATAAAAAGTTTCTCACACTTTTCGCTCTGAGCGATTTTCCAAGCTAAGGCGTGCTCGCGTCCACCGCCTCCTAACAATAATATTTTCATCGTTGTACGTTTAATAGTTCCTGTGATATTTTACCTTAGGATACTTAATTTCTCCATTTTGCTGCAAAGTTACTAAAATCCTATGAATTAGGCAAAATATTTACATAAAATATATTTTTTTGCAAGTTTTACTTCAAATAGTCGAAGAAGTAATTGCTGATGCGCTCATGCAAGTGAGTGCTTTGGTGACCTCTCATGTTATGAGGTTCGCCTGGGTATACGAAGAAATCTGGCTGTGTACCTGCTGCGATACATGCTTTCAGGAAGGTGAGGCAATGCTGTGGTACTACAGTTACATCGTTCAAGCCCTGGATAATCTGCAACTTACCCTTCAGGTTCTTTGCCTGATAGAGCAGGGATGTCTTCTTGTAACCCTCTGGGTTGGTCTGTGGGGTATCCATATAACGCTCGCCATACATCACCTCGTACCAATGCCAGTCTATTACCGGACCGCCTGCTACGCCTACCTTGAATACGTCAGGATAGTTGGTCATCAATGAGATTGTCATGAAACCACCGAAACTCCAACCGTGTACGCCAATCTTGTCGGCATCTACGTATGGAAGAGTCTTCAGGTATTTTACACCTTGCATCTGGTCTTGCATCTCAATCTGTCCGAGCTGGCGGAATGTAGCCTGTTCGAAAGCCTTGCCACGATTCTCGCTTCCACGGTTGTCGAGGATGAAGAGAAGATAGCCCTTTTCTGCCATGTAGGTTTCCCAGCCACGGCTAGAGTAGTTCCAGCGGGCATCCACGTTGTGGGCGTGAGGACCGCCATATACATATATAATAGTAGGATACTTCTTGTTGGGGTCGAAGTTCACTGGCTTCACCATTCTCCAGTAGAGGTCGGTCTCGCCGTCGTTAGCCTTGATGGAACCGCAGCTGTATTCAGGCACGTTGTAGCCCTTCCATGGGTTCTTGGCTGTAAAATAGGCGGTGCGCTTGCCGTTCTCGGTGTTTACGATGGCAATCTTGCGAGGCACGGTTGGAGTAGAGTAGTTATCATAGATAAACTGACCGTTCTCGCTCAGGGTAGCGTTGTGCCAGCCCTTGCCGCAGTCGTCCATCATGGTGCGCTTGCCGGTCTTGGTATCCACCACGAAGATGTTTCTTTGGATAGGAGAGCACTCGTTAGATGCGATGACAATGCTCTTGCGCTTGGCGTTGAAGCCGAGCACTTCCATCACCTCCCATTTACCGGAAGTCAACTGCTTGATTTCGAGCGATTCCGTGTTGCTTGCCATACGGCTGCCGTGTTTGCCCAGGGTGCAGAGATAGAGGTGGTTGTAGCCATCCTTGCGGCTCTGCATGATGAAGCTGTTGTTGTCCCAAGGCAGGAACTGGATTGGGTGGCAAGGCTCTACATACTTCTCATCGGTCTCGCGATAGAGTTCACCTGTCTTCTCGCCAGTCTCTGCACTGTAGGCAGTAAGGCGACAGTCGTTCTGGTCGCGGTTCAGTTCGAACATATAGATGGTCTTGCTGTCCGGACTCCATGCGATGTTGGTGAAGTAGCGGTCTGTAGGATCGCCAGCCTTCAGATAGATGGTCTTGCCGGTCATGCAGTCGAACACGCCTACGGTCACCTTGTGAGATGTCTCGCCTGTCATCGGATACTTGTCTGGTGCAGGCTTGGCGCAGCAGGTCTCTGTCTCAGGATGATTGAAGTAATCAATCTCCGGGATATCCACCTGCGGATAATCTGTTACCATGCTCTGGTCCATGCGGTAGAAGGCGAGCAGTTCGCCGTTAGGGCTCCAGAAGGTACCCTTGCTGATGCCGAACTCATCGCGGTGAACACTCTGACCATAAACGATTTCTCGGCTGCCATCCTTTGAAATCTGGAAATCGTGAGACTTCTTCTCTCTTGTCATGGCATTGTTGGCTACGTTGAAGGTGCGCACATAGAGGTTGCTTCCCTTCAGATAGGCGAATGCATTCTGCTGGGCGTTCGCCTCGAGGAGGTTCTCGCCGTCAGCAAACTCCATCTCGCTCAGCAGCTTATGCTTCTTGAAGTCGATGGTATAGGTCTTGCTGCCATTGCTTACCATTACGATGCTCTTGCCTGCAAAAGGGAATTGAGCGTTGTAGAGGGCTCTTACCTTGATGTCTTTGGTAGGAGCGATCCACTGGTTGATATCGTTGATGCCGAAGAGTTTGGTCTCCTTGCCCGTAGCCTTGTTCACGAGATAGCAAGCCTCCACGTCCTGGCGGATGAGTTCATTTCCCCACCAGGTACACCAGCGGTTCTTTGCCACCATGTTGCGATAGTTGTTGCCACCGAAGTTCAAATCTTCCAAGGTGAAGGTCTTTTCACCCTTCTGTGCAGGAACCACGCCCTGAGCCTGTATCTCGGTTGCATTCATTGCCATCATGGAAATCATTGCTGCAAAAGATAATTTATAAATTGAATTCTTTAGATTCATTGTTATTTTGTTTGTTGATTGAATGAATAAAAACCTTGATGTGGTGGAATGCCACGTCAAGGTCTCGTATAGTTTGATGCGTAGTTTTTAATCCTCATCATCGAAGTCGGTGTTGAAGCTAGGCTTGCCACCACGCTTCCCTCCGAAATGACGACCACCGCGACGGTCTCCCTTGAATCCGCCACGCTTGTCGTCACGGTCGTTGCCACGCTTTCCGCCGAAGCTGCGTCTGCCCTTGCGGTCATCATCATCGTGGCTGCGTCCGCCACGGCGAATCTCATTGCGGCGCTTTTCAAAGTCTTCCAGGCGATGGCTATGGAACTGGAAGCTGCGGATGTCTGCATCCTCGTTTTCTGTCTCCTCGCTTACGCGTTTCTTAAACTCGCGCTCTTTCTTGAAACGATGCTTCTGAGCCATTTCGCGCTTCTCGGCTTCGGTCTTGACAATACCGCCTTCAGAGCGGAATTCCTTCATCTTACCGTCGAACATCACGTACTTGCGGAATTCGCATTCCAAACTTCCGTTGTATACAGGAATCTTGATAGATGGCTTCAGACCAATCTGCTCAAAGCATTCCTCGCGGTAACTCAATACCCAAGCCTCATTGCCTGCGAAAGCCTTCTTGAAGCGCTCGCCAATCATCTTGTAGGTATTCAAGAGGTTAGGGGTAGAGATACGCTCACCGTATGGAGGGTTCATCACGATGATGCTCTTCTCTGCTGGCTGAGTGAAGTTCTTGAAGTCCTGCTGTGCGATGGTGATATCCTTGCTCAGTCCGGCTGCACGCACGTTGAGGTTGGCAGTGTTCACAGCCTTCATATCTACATCATAACCGTAGATATGGTGCTCGAACTCGCGTTCCTGAGAGTCATCGTTGTAAATCATGTCGAAGAGATCCTGATCGAAATCGTTCCACTTCTCGAAGGCAAACTCCTTGCGGAATACACCTGGAGAGATGTTGCGGGCAATAAGTGCTGCTTCGATAGCGATGGTGCCAGAACCACACATAGGATCGATGAAGTCGCATTCGCCCTTCCAGCCGGTCATCAGGATCATACCTGCAGCCAGAACCTCGTTCAATGGAGCCTCAACCTGCTCCTGGCGGTAGCCACGGCGGTGCAAGCTCTCGCCACTAGAGTCAAGACTCAAGGTAGCGTTATCTTCTGCGATATGGATATTAAGACGGATGTCTGGGTTGGATACGCTGATGTTAGGACGTGTGCCCTGCTTCTCGCGGAACCAGTCTACGATAGCATCTTTTACCTTGTAAGTAACAAAGCGTGAGTTGCGGAATTCCTCTGAGTAAACTACTGAGTCTACAGAGAAAGTCTTCTTCACGTCCAAGATGTCATCCCACTTGATCTTCTGAATCTGATCATACACTTCTTCGGCAGAACGAGCCTTGAAGTGCTTGATAGGCTTTAAGATACGGATGGCTGTGTGCAACTGGAAGTTGGCACGATACATCATTTCCTTGTCGCCAGTGAAAGATACCATACGGCGACCTATCTGTACATTGTTGGCACCCAACTGGGTGAGCTCCTCAGCCAAGACGGGCTCCAGACCCATGAAGGTCTTGGCAATGAGTTCAAATTCCTGTTCCATTATTGAATTCTATATCTAATAAACTTTGTTTTTCTTTTCTATATTTCTTTGTTTTGGGTTGCATATCCTTGGTTACCCATACGTTGGCTCCTACTACGCAGCCCTTTCCGATGGTGATGCGACCGAGGATTGTTGCATTGGCATAGACGATGACATCATCTTCCAGGATAGGGTGGCGAGGAATTCCCTTGATAGGGTTGCCGTCCTTGTCGAGTGGAAAACTCTTGGCTCCTAGGGTTACGCCCTGATAGAGTTTCACGTTGTTGCCGATGATACAGGTGGCTCCGATTACTACACCCGTTCCATGGTCAATGGTGAAGTGGTGGCCGATGGTAGCCTCTGGATTGATATCGATACCGGTCTCTGAATGTGCCAGTTCGGTCATCATACGAGGGATGAGTGGCACACCGAGCAGGTGAAGTACATGAGCGATACGATAGTTGGTTATCGCCTTGATGACAGGATAGCAGGAGATGATTTCTCCGTGGCTCATTGCCGCAGGGTCTCCATTATAGGCAGCCTCCACGTCGGTGGCGAGAATTTTACGAAGTTTTGGAAACTCCATGATGGCTTTGGCTGCGATGACGCCAGCCTTGGCACGCTGATGCTGCAGTTCTGCCTGTGTCTCAGTTTCGCAATCATTAGCGAAGCAAAGTCCTGCTAGAATCTGTTCTGCAAGCATTTCGTAGAGTTTCTCTACTCTTACTCCAATATGATATTTGATAGTGGAGATATTTACGGAAGAATTGCCGAAATATCCTGGAAAGAGTATGGAACGAGACAGATTGATAATATCTTCGAGCGCCTTGCCCGAAGGAAGTGGATTTCCGTCTCTGTGCTGATGGAAGAGACCTCTTAAAGAATCGGCGCAAGAAAGCTCGTCGATGGTCTCTGTCAGCTGATGAGTTAATGTATCTTTACTCATTTTCTTCATGTATCAATAAAATTCGAGTGCAAAGATACGATTTATTTCTTGAATTGCAAAAAAATGATGGCTGTTTTTTTGCTTTTTTGTAGAATAAAAGAAACAGAAAAAGCAGATTCTGCTTTTGGGCGAATCTGCTTTTCCTGCTTCTATTCTGTGATACTGTCTAAAAAGAGCAGTAATCGGTTGGTGACATTTACTTCTGAAACTCCCGAATCGAAATCGAGAGATACGAGGTTCAGCTGAGGGAAACGCTCATGTAACCGCTTTTCTATTCCTTTGGAAATTACGTGGTTAGCAATGCAGCCAAAAGGCTGGAGCGAGATGATGTTGTTCACTCCGTCTCGGATATAACCCACAATGTCGGCAGGCAGGAGCCAGCCTTCTCCAAACTGGGCTGCCAGAGAAACCAACCCTTGCACATCCTTCGCATCATCATAAATGTTAGTGAATGGACGGAAGTAGCGGAACTTGCTAGCAGCCTTGTTCACCTGGCGTAATCTTCTGCCTATCAAGGCCTGATAAGCGCCCTTGATGATGAAGTCGGGTATCTTTGTACAGCTTAGTCGCATGTGCTTCTGTATCTCTACATTCACGAATTCCTGTAGGAAGAATGGAGCGAGTAGTGGTGGTACAACCTCGATGCCCTTAGAGATGATGTATCGCTCTAGGTATTGATGGGCAAAAGGATTGAATTTCAAGAAGATTTCGCCTACGATACCCACTTTGGGTACGTTCTTGTCGAGCGTCATCTGGTTGAATTCCTCTGCAGCCTGTTCCAGGAGCTTGATGAGACCTTTTGCTGAGTTTCGCGCAATAGGCTCATCGATAAGACGTATGTACTTATCCCGTAGCTCCTTGGCTATTCCAGGTTTCCGTTCTCTTGCGATGCAGGCGTTGTACATCTCGTTAATCGCATCGCCATAGAAAATGGCGGTAACGATAATCTGGCTGTATTTTAGCCAAGGCACGTTGAAGCCATCCTGCTCATTATAGTCTTGCTTATCATCCGTAGAACCGGAAGCTTCGCCAGTCGAGGCTGTCACGCCTAGTGTGAGTAATGGTACATCCTGGAAACCGTTGGAAATCATCGCCCGTTTGATGAGGCCTGCATAGTTGGTTGCACGACATTGTCCACCCGTCTGACTCATTACTACTGCTGTGCTCTTGAGGTCGTATTTGCCTGATTTCAAGGCTTTGATGATGTCGCCCACGATGAGTGTTGCAGGATAGCAAACCTCATTGTTGGCGAATCTCAAGCCAATTTCTGCACTAGCTTCATCGCTCATAGGCAAAACTTCTACATCATAACCTATCAGCTTCAGGATTGGAGGAATGATAGGAGTGAGATACTCGGTCATGAACGGAGCTAGAATCTTGCGATGCACATCCTGCTTGGTGAAAACCTTGGTCTGCTGGAGACTTTGAGCAGTACTTTGAACTTTGAGATTTGAACTTTGAACTTTATGATTTGTACTTTGAACTTTAAGACTTTCTATCAGCGAGCGGACACGAAGCTTCAGCGAACCAATATTGCTGACATCATCTATCTTCAAGAGCGTGAAAGGCTTGTTGTGGCGTCTCATGATGTCGCGAATCTCGTCTTGAATAAAGCTGTCAGGTCCGCAACCGAAGCTAGTCATCTGTACAAAATGTACATTGTTGCCCTGTTCGGATGCCCATTGTGCAGCCTTCATGATACGGTTCATATACGCCCATTGCTTGACGAGATAAGTCTCTGGCTGGCTGTTGTATGCATCGTTGTTGTCTGATGAGCCTCTGGCGATGTCTTCGCTGATTACGTTGACTCCCAGGTTTGCAATCATCTCGCTCAACTTGTGCTGAATCAGCGGGTCGGTATGATAAGGACGACCCGCTAGGAGAATGGTAAGACGGGGCTTTACCTCGTTCTGGTTGAGTATCTCCCATGCCTTCATCTTGATTTCTGCCGAGTAGGTGGCTTGTGCATAAAGAGCTTCTCTCAAGGCTTTTTGGGCAGTCTTTTTGTTTATTCCCAACTTTTTGAGATAATCTACAATTTGCTTTTCCAAAGCCTTCGGTTGTGCAAAGTTGATGACAGGTGAATCAATCGGTTTCTTCAGATCTATTACCGATTTGATGACATCGCTATAGCCCGAAACCACAGGACAGTTGAAGCTGTTCAGCGTATTTTTCGGGTCGTCATTGTGTTCGTATACTACGTATGGCATCAGGATGCGGTCTACCTCCGGGTTCTCATTAAGCTCTTTGAGATGACTGTGAGCCAACTTGGCAGGGAAGCAGATATTGTCGCTCATAACTGTATTCAAGGCTCCTTCATACTGGCTGAAGGTTGAATCAGAAGAGAGAATGACATCGAAACCTGCTGCATGAAGCAGGGCATTCCAGAACGGAAAATCCTCATACATGTTGAGAATGCGGGGGATACCAACCTTAATGTGGCGTTTTGTGATATCAAAGTGCTTAATTTCCTTACCGTCAAAGAGTAAGTGATATTTATATTCGTAAATATTCTTACCTTTTATCTCATTTGCACCCTTGTTGTTGAAAACCCGTTCACACTTGTTTCCCGAGTAAAACTTATTGCCACCAGCGAAGGTGTAGCGAGAAACATAGCAATGGTTCTCACAGCCTTTACATTGCAACTGTTTGGTCTCGTAATGAGCGAGATTCAGAAGGTTGTCGATGCTGCGGGCATTCTTATTGGATGAAGATGGTAATTGAGCAGAATCCTCCGATAGACCATCTTGCGAATCTTTTGATAGGTAATCTGTTGCAGCATGCAGGGCACAGCCGTAGGCACCCATCAATTCCGGCATGTTACTTCGCGCCACCTCTGTGTGGGTCAGCAATTCGAAAGCTCTTACCACAGCATCGTTTCTCATGGTGCCACCCTGTACAACGATTTTTCCTCCAAGGTTCTCGTTACCATGGAGTTTCAGTACTTTATAAAGACAGTTCTTGATAACCGAATAAGAGATTCCGGCAGAAATATCAGCCACCGAAGCCCCCTCTCTGAGCACCTGCTTTACCTTGGAATTCATAAAGACCGTACAGCGGGTACCCAGGTCGCAAGGAGCTTTAGACTGGCAGGCAAGTTTGGCGAAATCACCTACAGAATATCCCATGTTATTGGCAAAAGTCTGTATGAAGGTTCCGCAACCGGAAGAGCATGCCTCGTTGAGTTCCATTCTAACTACAGCACCTTTTTCTACGAAGATAGCCTTCATGTCCTGTCCACCAATATCAAGGATGAAACTGACGTCAGGCATGAGTGATGCAGCTGCCCGTTCGTGTGCCATGGTTTCGATAATGCCGCTGTCAAGTCCGAATGCAGCCTTAATCAGTTCCTCGCCATAGCCGGTAGAACAAGAGCCTACGATTTCCAGTTCAGCCCCTCTATGTTCTGCTTCCTGCTTCAGGGCGTTCAGACCATCGGCTACAGCCTTAATAGGGTTGCCTAGGTTCAGACGATAGTTTGTAAAGACAATATCGCCCTTGTCCTTTTGGGCAGATTTCGCATCTGTATCCGTATTGTTTCCCATTCTAACTGCCACAATCTTGGTAGTAGTGGACCCCGAATCGATACCGATAACTACCTGCTGCTTACCTTTTGCCAGAGGATGGGTTTCGGTAGCGAATCTAGCTTTTGACTGGAGCCATTTATCGTGCTCCATTTCGTTTTTAAACAAAGGTTCCAAGCTACTGTTCCACTCAACCTTTATTTCCTGATGTAAGCGCTTTCTGAGTATGGAAAACTGGATTCCGTCAGAATCAGAAGCATCTGTAGAATCTGCGGAATCTGTGGGAGAATTACGGTAGGCGCATCCCAGCGCAGGAATCAGATTGCTATTCTCTGATACGATGAAATCATTTACTGACAGCTGCATATAGTCGCAGAATGCTTTGCGGAGTGCTGGGAGAAAGGTCAGCGGACCACCGCAAAGTAGGATAGGAGCCTCGAAGTCGATGCCATGAGAAAGCGTCACCACAGTTTGTACTGCGATGCTATGAAAGATACTGGCCGCAATGTCTTCTTCTGGGAGATTACGTGCCATGAGATTCTGGATATCGGTCTTGGCGAAGACACCACAGCGGGCTGCCATCGGATAAACATGTTGGGCGTTCATAGCCAACTGGCTCATTTTCTGGTTGTCTACTCCCATTAATACGCTCATCTGGTCAATAAATGCACCAGTACCTCCGGCACAGTTTCCGTTCATGCGGAGTTCCATTCCTCCATTAGGCTTGAAGAAGACTACCTTGGCGTCCTCTCCACCGATATCGATGAGAGCCTTTGCCTCAGGATGAGCCTTACGGGCATAAACCGAGGCAGCCACTACTTCCTGTACAAACTCAGCCTGCAGCTGTTCTGCTGTAGCCATGCCCACGCTTCCCGTAACGCAGATATTCACTTTTGTATCGCCAATCAACTGGTTTATCTCATCGAAATAATGAGACACAAGTTCTTTGACACGAGCGTTATGGCGTTCGTATTTTGAGTAAATCAAGTTTTTCTTGCCATCGATAACGGCAACTTTGGCTGTTGTAGAGCCAACATCGAGTCCGATACTATATTTTGCTTTCTCCATTTCTCTTCTTTCTTTCAGCCTGCAAAATTACAAAAATCTTTCAAGAAAACCAAAAGACAGCCATGATTTTTGCTAATAATCCCATGACTTTTTCAAAGAACAAAGAATGGGCATTCACACCTTTCTCATATCTCTAAATGCACTCCATGCTATCGGAATAGCTATTGCAAAGGAGCAGAAGTCTGCCCATGCCTGACACATTTCTACACCTAGCAGACCGAAGAAATGGGGTAGGATAAAGATGAGCGGAATGAAGAACAAACCGCTTCTTGCTGCAGCTACGATATTGGCACGGATAGGCTTGCGGATGGTCTGCATCAGCATGTTGGTAAGTACGATGGTGGCAACCAGAGGAAAACTGATAACCTGCCATTTCAAAGCCATGGCCCCAACCTCTATTACCTTTGCGTCGTCACGGAAAAGCTCGATGATAGGCTCTGAGAAAATAAAACCAATCACGGCACAGATTGCCAGGAATATGGTGCCACACTTGATGCAGTAATAATAAGCTTCCTTGACACGGTTGTATAGTTTGGCACCATAGCAGAAGCCACAGAGCGGCTGAAAACCTTGTCCCAAACCGATTACCACAGCATAAGTAAAGAATGAGATACGAGTAACGATACTCATGCCGGCAATGGCTGCATCTCCGTAAGCTCCCGCTGCAACATTTAATACCAAGGTGGCGATACTTCCCAAGCCTTGTCTTGACAGGGATGGGGTTCCGCCAAATATAATCTCTTTGGCAAAGGTTTTGCTTGGGGTGAAATTACGCAGATGGATACGGATATTCTGACCTTTGTGGGTCATCCAAAAGAGAATGCAGCAACCGAAACATTGGCTGATGAGGGTGGCGATGGCTGCACCTGTAATGCCCAGTTCAAAATAAAGAATGAGCAAAGGGGCGAGAATCAGATTCAGCAGTACGCCCGACATGATGCCTTTCATCGCATACATTGTGTTGCCCTGAAAACGCATCATGTTGTTGAGTGTCAGCGAGGTCGTCATGAAAGGAGCACCTAGTAAGATGATGCCTAAATAGCGCTCTGTATAGGGAAGGATGGTGGGGGTAGAACCCAAGGTAAGACAGAGTGGAGTAAGAAACAGTTGACCCAGAATTGCGATGACCAAACCTGTAAGAAAGCTCAAAACAAAGCCTGTTGCTGCCATCTTTCTGGCATTTTCTTCCTCTTTTGCGCCCAACTTACGAGAGATATAATTGCCAGCTCCATGACCATAGAAAAAACCTACCGCCTGTATTACAGCCATCATGGCAAAAGATACTCCCACTGCTGCTACGCTCTGGGTGTTGATGCTTCCCACGAAATAAGTGTCGGCGAGATTGTACATACTCGTAGAAAGCATGCTGATGATGGTAGGAATCGCCATCGTGAAAACAACCTTGTGCACAGGGGCTTCGGTCAGAAATGTATAATTATCTCTTGTTTTCTTCATTGTGAAATATCTGTTTTCTTCTTTTTTTGACCATGCAAAGGTACTATTTTATTTTCGATTATCGCCCAATAATGGGATTTATGTGAACTTTTTTAATAAAAATGCACTAAAAACTTGCCTCTGTCAAAAATATGTAGTACTTTTGCAGACGTTTTGTAGTTCTCTATCTTCTTGTAATACAAGATGTACGGACTGAATAGCTATATAAAACGGACTAATTATACTGATCAGAATTTGATTATAATCGAGTAAAAACTGTAATGAGCAATATAAGAATAATACCAGTAACAACCCGAAAGGGATTGCGTGCCTTCGTAAACTTCTATTATGAACTGTATAAGGGCAATAAATTTGCTGTTCCCTTCTTGCGCTTTGATGAAATGAATACGTTGAGTAAGCGCAAGAATCCTGCCTTTGAATTCTGCGAGGCACAGTATTTCCTGGCTGTAGATGGTGAGGCGCGTATCGTGGGCCGTGTTGCTGCCATCATCAATCGCCGTGCCAATGAACAATGGAATAAGAAGCAGGTGAGATTCGGATGGTTTGATTTTGTGGATGATTTAGAAGTATCGCAGGCTTTATTAAATGCTGTTGAGGCTTGGGGACGCACAAAGGGAATGACAGAGTGCGTAGGACCGCTTGGCTTTACGGATATGGACCGTGAAGGATTGCTCATTGAGGGATTCCATCATAAATCTACCATGTATATCAATTATAATTATCCTTATTATAAGAACCACATGGAAGCCATGTCGTTCTATGAGAAGGATAATGACTGGCTGGAATATCGCATCAAGGTGCCTGAGGAAACCCCGGCCAAGTTTGCCAGGACAGCAGAGATGATAGAGAAAAGATACAATCTGCATGTGCATAAGTTTACTTCCCGGGAGTTGGTTAAGGGTGGTATGGGACGAGAGGTGTTTCATATTGTAAACGAAACTTATAAAGACCTTTATGATTTTCAGCAACTTACTGACAGTCAGATAGATAAGTATGTAAATGATTATATCAAGAAGGCAGATCTGAATCTGGTTACGGGTGTCGTAGATGGTAATGATGGCAATAGATTAATAGGTTTTGGCGTATCTTTCCCTTCTTTTACCGATGCTTTGCAGAAGATAGGGAATGGTAAACTGTTGCCTTGGGGATGGTTGAAAATTCTGAAAGTACTGAAGTTTCATGCCACAGATACGGTAGATTTACTCCTGATAGGTGTATTGCCTGAGTATCGTGCCAAGGGAGCCAATGCCTTGATCTTTGCCGATCTTATCGAGCAATATCACCGTTATGGATTTAAATGGGCTGAGGCTATGCCACAGATGGAAAGCAACAAAGGTGTACAGAGCCAATGGCAATATCTGGAAAGCGAACAGCATCGTCGTCGCAGATGTTACCGTAAGGTGATGGTTAGATAAGATAAAACTGTATGGAAAATGCGATTTTAAGATAAAAAAGCGCCTGGCTTAGATAATTGATTCTGAGTCAGGCGCTTTGTTTTATTTCCTAATACCGTATGTTCTTTCTTTCTCCCAGAAAGCCCTTCAAGCCTCCCAGTTCCATCAGAATTACACCAATAAGGGTGGTGAGGATGCCCAAGATGACATCGATGATGTAATGATGGCCGGAATAAACGGCTGTCCACCAGATTCCTAAGCAGATGAAAGCGAATAGGGCTATCGTGTACCAACGCCTATGGCTCATTACTGCATAGATGGTAGTGAGGAACATGTAGGCTGCGTGCAAGCTGGGAACGGCAGCAAATACATTGGCATTCTTTCCGTACAATCCATGAAAGATGGAAAGACCAGTCATTTCATCAAATCTTCCTAAACCTGCCACATTACCCGGGGTGTGGAGAACCGGTTCGAAACCGTAGTTCATCGCATACCAAGGTGGGGCTGCAGGGTAGATATAATAGCCGATAAAGCCAATGATGTTGACCAGAAGAAAAGCCCATGAGAATCGTCTGAACCAGGAATACTGCTTCTTGATGTAGAGATAAATGGCGAAGGCGATAGGTACCGGTACCCAGCACAGGTAGAAGATACCAGCCATGAAATCGGCTACTCCGCAGTTGTGAACCTTGAAGTATTCACCCGGTATCATGAGGCTAGTATGGTCGGCTACAGCCTGCAGTTCGGCAGCTGTAGTGGCTGCTATTCCAAAGAGATATTTCTCTGCTTCATACAGATGAACTACATCGATGGAGTTTACCTTATAGTTCGGGTAAAGGCGCATCGAATCGTAGATGATTCCGAAGAGGAACCAAGGCAGGAAGTAGATGGCAAAGTTGCGGGTCTTCTTCCAAGCCATCAGCACGACCAATAGAATGATTAAATATATGCTAAACACTTTCTCTTATTTTTTTTTCATTACTCGATAGCAATGTGCGATGCGCCAGAATGCTGTGATGTTGGCAAAAATGGCGATGAGAATCATGCCGCTCGCCAACCACCATAAATCTCCGGTAATGCCAGTAACGATTGCAGATACGGCAGTAACTACTACTCGCTCCGGGCGTTGCATGAATCCTACCTTGCACTCGATGTCAAGACCCTCTGCACGGGCACGAACGTAGCTTACCATCACGGAACCCGTCATGGCAGCAAAGGTCATTACGCCCATCCAGAACCATTCGCCCTTGTCGGTAAGGAGGAAGACCAGACAGATGCCGAAGAGACTGACCAGCTCGCTGTAACGGTCGAGCGTAGAATCCCAAAGTGCACCAAAGAGGCTGCTCTTGCCGCTCATACGGGCCAGTCTTCCATCCATCATATCGAAGAGACCAGAGGCAAGAATGATAAATCCACCCCATCCGATGAGAGTCATACAGTCGGCATAAGTATAGTCGCTCGTGCCGGCAGTCATCAGGGTAGGGTCGCTGTTGACTCCGCCCATTCCCAGAATCCACGCTGCATCAATAAAGAAGCAGGTGGCAAGAATATTGCCGATAAAACCTATCAGCGTCACAATGTTTGGCGTGATTCCAATCTTTATCATCGCCTTGATGAGAGGATTGATCATCACGTAGATTACTTTTTGTAAGAAATCTCTGTAATTCATTTGTTTATTGTCATTTGTAATTTCCTAATATTCTTTTTTCCTTCTTATTGGAGGTCTTCAGGATTCCTTCCTTCAGGAACCTCTTCTTCGTCCTTTTTCTTAAACACGAATTTCCTCTGTCCGGGATAATTCACCAGCACAGCTACAAGGAACGAAACCACACATTTTGGAATCATGTAGTGGATATTGATGTGCTCATGCAGGTTGATGGCTTCAGTCAAGGCAATGGTGCCCCCCGAATTGAGCGTCCAGCTCAAGGCCCAGATGATGAAATATCGCCAGGCCACGCTCTTCTTCTTGCGCTGGGAATCACCGAATACGTAGCGATAGTTGAGGGTGCAGTTGGTGATTCCGCCACTCATGACGCCCAGGGCATTGGCTAGTCCGTAGTATATTCCGATGATGTCGGAGAGGAAGAAAGCCAGTCCGAAGTCTACTATCGAGGCTATTGATGCTGTCAGCTCAGCCTTTCCGAAGGTTACCAGTTCCTGCTTTATCTTACCCATAAAAATATGATTTTGGCAATCAGCATGACGACGGCTGCATAGAATCCGCCTAGCAGGTCGTCTGCCATGACATAGAAGGCTCCCTCTTTGCGGTCTAGCCACTTGATGCCAAGCGGCTTCACCATGTCGAAGAAGCGGAAGAGAGCCAAGGCAACCAAAGCCCACCACCAGGCATCCTTGGGTGCTCCTGTGGCAGTAAATGGCGTAATTAGGGACAGCGGAATCCATACGCCAGCCATCTCGTCGATTACTACTCGGCTTGGGTCTTCTCCCCAGTAAGGCTGTAGTCGGGCTGTAGCCCAGGTTCCTAACAGGGTAGAGAGGATGACCAGGAAAAAGGTGATGCTTTGCAGCGTTTCACCGTTGAAGCCTCCGAGGTAAGCCATTAATGCCCAAATAAGGGTGGCCAAGACTGAGCCAGCCGTGCCTGGTCCCCAGGGCCAGAAGCCGCTGCCAAAGCCTGTTCCTATGATGACGGGCAGCAGAGGAGGGCACTCGTTGGTTAGATTTCCTTTATTGTTCATTTTTGCCTAAATTCTATTCGTTTTGCTTGATTGTTTGTAATTCGGTTGCAAAATTACGCTAAAAAACTAAAATATCCAAATAGTTTTCGATTATTTTCAGAATAATATGTATATCTTTGCACCCGAATTCGGAAAAAAGCCAAAAATGAAGCCCAAAAGGGCTTGAATATGGCTTATTACATAAATAAAGGTATTATTATTTAGAAGAGGTTAATGAAGGATATGAATTTTAAAAGAGCATTCTTGTTGTTTTTTACATTGATGGTCTGTGCGCTCGAGATGGCTGCACAGCAGAAAATCAGCGGTCGCGTCATCGACGAGGATGGCTTTGCCGTGCCTTATGCTAGTGTGCAATATAAGGGACACAAGATTGCCGTTTCAAGTGATGGAGAGGGTAAGTTTACCATTGAGAAGCATCCCGAATGGGTGCTTACCGTGAGTGCCCTCAGCTATAAGTCACAGACTGTGAAGATTAGCGAAAAGCTCAATTTTCTGGAAGTGAAATTGAAAGATGATAGCCGCCGACTCAACGAGGTGGTGGTGAAATCGAAGAAAGGTAAGTACAAAAGAAAGGAAAATCCTGCCGTAGAGCTGATGCGACGTGTGATTGCTGCCAAGAAGAAGAGCAATCTGTCCAATCATGATTATTATCAGTTTGATAAATATCAGAAGTTAACCTTGGCGCTCAACGATTTGACCAAGGAACAGTTGGAGGGCAAGTTCTTCAGCAAGCGTCAGTATTTGCTGGATCAGGTGGAGAAATCGCCTTATAATGATAAGCTGACCTTGCCTGTGCAGGTCAACGAGACGGTTTCGCAACATATCTACCGCAAGGATCCAAAGAGCGAGAAAGATATTATCAAGGGTCAGCAGAGCAATGGTATCGGACAGGTGATTCAGACGGGTGAAATCATCAACACAGTCCTGAAGGATGTATTTACCGATGTCGATATTTATGATGATTATGTGCGCCTCCTGCAATATCCGTTCCCTTCTCCTATCGGTAGAACAGCCATTTCCTTCTACCATTATTATATAGAGGATACGGTTTATGTAGAGCGCGATCTCTGCTATCATCTGCAGTTTATTCCTGCCAACAGTCAGGACTTCGGATTCCGTGGAGAGCTCTATGTGCTTGCTGACAGCACCCTGCATGTAAAGAAATGTAATCTTTATATGCCTCACAATAGTGATGTGAATTGGGTGAAGGACATGAAGATAGAGCAGGAATTTACGAAACTGGATAATGGCGAGTGGGTTTTGACCAAGGACGATATGGTGGCAGAAATGCACATCAATAATCTGTTGCAGGACCTGCTGGTGGTAAGAAATACGCGACTCTCCGACTATGCCTTTGATGAACTGCCGAAGCAGCTGTTCAAGGGCAAGGCGAAGATAAGGCACGATATGGACGCCATGAACCGCGATGAGGCTTACTGGAATAAATACCGACAGGTAGGCCTTACGAAGAGCGAATCGTCGATGGATAGTTTCATTCATCGTATGGAGAATTCCAAGGGCTTCAAATACATTATCCTGGGTGTGCGAGCCCTGATGGAGAACTATGTTGAGGTGGCTCATGCCAAGAAGACCGAGGAGAATAAGGAAAACAGAAGTTATTTCGACTTGGGACCTATCAATACGTTCCTTTCCAACAACTTCGTAGATGGAATCCGTCTGCGTCTGGCTGGTCGCACGATGGCTGCTCTCAATCCTCATTTCTTCTGGAATGGTTACGGAGCCTATGGTTTGAAGAGTCATGAATGGTATTATGGTCATGTGCTGACCTATTCTTTCAACAAGAAGAAAAACAGTCCGTTCGAGTTCCCTATGCGCAACTTGACCTTCGAGGTGGGACATGATATTACTTCTCCATCTGATGACAACCTGTTGCACAACAAGGACAACTTCTTCATGACCCTTCGTGCCACGACTCAGGATCAGATGTATCTCTACCAGCGCCAGAAGCTGGGCTTTGTCTACGAGACCGATTGGGGCTTCCGCTTCGATACGAATATACGTTGGCAGAGCAACCGTACCGTGGGCAACCTGCATTATTATAAGGTGAACACGGGCGAAGAAGTAAAGAAAATCCGTACCACGGAGGTTTCGGCAGGACTCAATTACAATCCTGGTGTTACCTATGTGAATACCAAGCAGCAGCGCTTGCCTATCAATCTGGATAGTCCTGAGCTCAGCTTGCGCCATACGACGGGTCTCGATGGCTTTATGGGTGGACAGTATAAGAGCAACATCACCAGCCTGGGCATTTACAAGCGCCAATGGTTGGGAAGCTTCGGATACATCGATTTCAATATTGTGGGTAAGATGCAATGGAACAAGGTGCCATTCAGCATGCTTATCCAGCCACCGGTCAACCTCTCTATCTTTGAACAGGAGGCCACTATCAGTATGATGAAAGACTGGGAGTTCTTGAGCGACCGTCAGGTGTTCTGGTCTGTAGCATGGGATATGAACGGCAAGCTGCTCAATCGTATTCCACTCATCAAGAAGCTCAAGTGGCGTGAATATATTGCAGCCAAGGGAGTCTGGGGACAACTCACGGATAAGAACAATCCGCTGAAGAATCCGAACGATAATGTTCTCTTCAAGTTCCCAAACAACTCTTACACCTTTGGTGATACTCCATATTGGGAATTGGTGGCTGGCGTGCACAACATCTTCAAGTTCTTCGGAATTGATTATGTGCGCCGTATCAATTACCTGAATCATCCTAATGTAGACAAGTGGGGCATCCGCATGGGATTCCTCATGACGTTCTAATCAATTTCTGATGGTCTGGAAGCGGACCATCAGAAATCATATTTGTCATCAACAACATAAAATAAAATAGGAGATAGAATCATGAAAATTTTGCTAGCAGACAGACAGGACATCACGCGAGCAGGACTCAGCTACGTGATAGAGAAAATGGAAGGGCTGGAAAGCAAGTATGTGGAAGACAAGGCTGAGTTGATGCTTGCGCTCAAAGATAACGAAGATACGGTCGTGATACTCGACTATACGAACTTCGATATCAACGATGCAGCAGAGCTGCTCATCCTGAACCAACGTTTTCCTTATACCCGATGGCTCTTGTTTAGTGAAGACTTGAGTACCGACTTCGTGAAGGTACTCGTGGCTAGCAGTAGTATGTTCAGTATTCTCCTGAAGGAGAGCCCGCTGATGGAAATCAAGGAGGCTATCCGTTTCTGTGCAGCCAGCAACCGTTTCATCTGCCAGCGTATGATGGAAGTATTGCTCGCTCCTAAGAAAGAAACAGAAGAAAAGGTAAATCTTACCAAGACTGAGACTGAGATTCTGAAAGATATTGCATTAGGAATGACTACGAAGGAAATAGCCGAAAAGCGTTTCTCCAGTTTCCATACCGTGAACACCCATCGTAAGAACATCTTCAGAAAATTAGGCGTAAATAATGTTCATGAGGCTACAAAATATGCTTTAAGAGCAGGTTTGGTAGATTCTGCAGAATATTATATTTAGAATTTCTGCAGAATATGATATTTATAAGGCAAAGCAAAAAACGTATTTCTATACGGCTAAAAAATAGGGTTTCAGATTGTCTCCCGACAGTCTGAAACCCTTTGTTTCTAACTAACTTATTATCAACTATTCATTACTTACTGCGTGCAAAATTACAAGTTTTTATAGAAAAAATAGCATATTCTGTTGAAAAAACACACGTAAACGTTTGCAAATTCGAATAAAATCAGTATCTTTGCACGTAAAAGTACAATAATGCATCTTCTAATCTAACTTATTAGTAAATGAAGCAACGTAGAACATCACTAAAAGATCTCGCAGACAAGCTGGGAGTGAGCATCGCTACCGTGTCTCGAGCTTTGCGAAATAGTCATGAGGTGGGAGAGGAAATGACTCAGAAAGTCAAGACCTTGGCAAAGGAACTCAACTATCGGCCTAACCCATTTGCACAGAGTCTTCGGAAGGAAGCTCCAAGAGTGATAGGCGTCATCGTTCCTAATCTGGTTACCCACTATTATGCTGCCGTGCTGGATGGCATAGAAGATTATGCCTCAAAGTGTGGCTATTCGGTTATTAGTGCCAATAGTCATGAGAACCATGAGCGTGAAGCGAAGGCTCTTGATAATTTTCTTGATATGCATGTAGAAGGTATTATTGCTTGCCTTGCACAAGATACTACCGACTATTCTCATTTCGAGCAGCTCCACAAGATGGGAGTTCCTTTGGTGTTTTTTGCCCGTTGCTGCCTGGAAGAAAAGTTCTCTCAGGTTGTGGGTAATGGTGATGTGGCGGCTCAGGAGGCTACTCAGCACATGATTGAGACCGGCTCCCGCCGTATTGCTTTCATTGGCGGTCCTAACCATCTCGATATGGTTCGCCGTCGCAAGCATGGCTATCTGGAAGCGCTCAGGGAGAATCGTATTCCTATCGACCGCGACCTGGTAGTCTGTGACAAAATTGATTTCGATGTAGCCCGTAATGCTACACTTCGACTTCTGGAGAGTGAGAATCGCCCAGATGCTATTCTTGCCTTCAACGATATCATTACCTATGCTGCCTTTGATGCCATCAAGGCTAAGGGCTTACGTATTCCTGAAGATGTTGCTATTATCGGCTTCACAGACGGAGATACGGCAGCCTTCGTTACTCCCCGCCTTTCTGCCATCATGGATAAGGCGCACGAACAGGGTACCAAGGCTTGCGAATTGCTCATGCGCAGCATCAATGGGGATGAGAAAATCTACAAGGAAGTTGTGCCGATGATTCTGAAAATCAGAGAAAGCTCAGAGAAACAGAGTTAAAGGAACTTTTCCCTAAAACTGAATAACCACTTAAAGACTGATGAACCACGATGGAAAGCGATGATAAAGATAAAATAACAAACTATAAATATAAACCTTGAATGAAGATTTTTAAAAACTTGAATTTGCTAAGGCAGGCCCTCATGGTTCTCGGATTTGTGCTACTTCTGCAGCCTCTTCAGATGAGAGCGGCTTTACAAAACATCGAGTTCTCCAGTTTGAATAACCGTGACGGACTCAGTAATAGCCAGGTGAATGCTATCTTGAAAGATAAGACAGGTTACGTCTGGTTTGGCACTCAGTCGGGACTCAATCGATTTGATGGATTCCGAATGAAGACCTTCTTGTATAGTGCCACAAACCAGACTTCATTGGCTAACAATTACGTAGATGAATTGCAGGAGGACAATGAAGGAAAAATCTGGGTGCATACTTCTGTGGGTTATTGTGTCTATGACCCTACTACCGAGCAGTTCGACCGCAAGCCGGAAGTATGGTTGAAGACCATCAACGTAGAGGGTGTACCACAGAGACTATTGGTGGATTCACAGAAGAATATGTGGATTCAGGTATGGGGTAAGGGTCTTTATTATTATAATGTGAAGAATGAAACCACTTATCTGTTCAAATATGTGAAGAAGCCCAAGAGCGGTTGTCTCATGGATGGGGACATCAGTAGTCTGAAGGATGTAGACGGTAAGTTGCTGGTTACTTATGGCGACGGAATGCTGTGCCTGCTGGATGGTGACAAACAGAGTGCGCTCTGGTATAATACCTTCCTGAAAGACCATCGTCTTTGTGGCGATAATGGCGCTTACAGTTTTGTAGAGAACAATCATACTTTCTGGGTTTCTACAACTACGGAGGCTTATGTCTTCAATTCTCTTAACAGACAATGGCTGAGTACGCGTTCCTATCTTGCACAGAGAGGAATTCTTGTTCCGGTAAATGACCGTATCGTTATCCGCGATCTTCAGGTAAATGCAAATGGTGCCTTGTGGGTGGCTACCGATCATCATGGACTTTTCTATATTGATTTCAAGACAAAGGCTTGTCACCAGTATGTGCATAGTAATGTCCGGGGAAGTATTGTAGACAATTCTTTGCAAAAGGTTTATATTGACAATTTTGGAGCCGTATGGGTTGGCAGTTATAAGAATGGTGTGGCTTATTATTCACCTTCTTCCAGCAAGTTCAATACCATTCCGCTTGGTGATGTTTGTACCATTACGCAGGATTTGGCAGGAAATCTGTGGTGTGGAACCAACGCCCATCTGGAATCCATGCGTGTGGCTCCAGTCATCGCTACCGTTCATAAGGCAGAAGATACGATGGAAGAAACGGTAGAGGAGGGAGGCTCTTCTGATGCGCTCTATGGCGTTCATCGTTCTTCGCAAACCGCCAAGCCTACCCGCAAGAACTATGTGGCTAAGGTACTTCTGGTAGATGACAGCGATGACTTCCGCGAGTTTATGCGCGATGTGCTTACCGACTATCAGGTTATCGAGGCCGTGAACGGTCAGGATGCCTGGCAGAAGATTATCGAGGTTCGTCCGGACGTCATTCTCTCTGACGTAATGATGCCTGTGATGGATGGAATCGAACTCTGCCGCATGGTTAAGAGCAACGAGGAGACGGCTTCCATTCCGTTTGTGATGTTGACAGCACGTCTGGCTGCCGAGCATCGGGTAGAGGGATTGGAGAGTGGTGCGGATGATTACATCACCAAGCCTTTCAATATCGACATGCTCAATCTTCGCATCCGCAATCTCTTGGGCTGGGCGCGTCGTTCTGCACGTCGTTCTTTCCTTGATAAGAATAAGGAAGAGAAGAAGGACTCAAGCCAGCCTAAGGAGAGAGCGATTCCTAAGGGAGAACTGGGCGACTTTGAAATGACAGCCAACGACCGCAAGTTCCTGGCAGATGTGGATAAATACATCAAGGACATGATGGGCGATCCGGATACTTCGGTAGAGTCGATGAGTGCTCATCTTTGCATGTCGCGCGTTCAGCTCTACAAGCGTATGGTTTCGCTCACGGGTACTACTCCTTCAGAGTATCTGCGTGCCAAGCGCATCAAGCGGGCTGAAGAGCTGATTCATAGTGACGAGCTGAATATCAGCGAAATCGCTTATACAGTTGGTTTCAATAATCCTCGCTATTTCTCCAAGTACTTCCAGGAGGCTTATGGACTGACGCCTTCCCAGTATAAGAAGAAACTCAATGGCGAGAGTATCTAATCATAGGAATCCATAGGAATCTCTTGATTTCTTGTTAACGAAAAGGGGATAAAATGTGGCAGTTAACATTTTATACCCTATTTTGTTACATTTCCACATCCTATTATCACAGAAAAAGGCTAATTTTGCAGCAGATATTCAAGCTAATAATCATCATTTTAAAAAAACTTGTTTAAACAATATAGTATGAAGCTAACTAAGACGTTATTGATTTCAGCCGTTTTGCTGATGAGCGCTTCAGGGCTCCAGGCAGTAGGCTTTATTCAGAAAGGTAACTATCTTACCGTTCAGTTGAAACAGCACCAGAATTTTGGTCCTAGTCAGATTCGCCTCCAGGTGGTGAGCGATAAGATTATCCGTGTGCAGGCTACTGCCGAGCAGGGATTCCGCGACAAGCAGAGTCTCATCATCGTGCCTCAGAAAGGCAAGGCTAATTATAAGGTAGAGGAACAGGGCGAAAAGCTCATCATTACCACAGCCGCCATGCGCGCCGTGTTGAATGAGGCTACCGGTCAGATTACATTCTATGATTTGAAGGATCATGTGCTTCTCAACGAGGTGGCTCAGGGTGGAAAGACTTTCAAGCCTTTTACCGTTCCTGACCGTGAGATTGGCGTAGACATTGCCAAGGTTCCTGAATCTCAGAAGCACGGATGGTCATGGAGAGCCCTCTTCGATTCTCCAGACAACGAGGCTTTCTATGGTCTCGGTCAGCATCAGAGCGAGGAACTCAACATGAAGGGCAAGAACGAAGACCTCTTCCAGTATAATACGAAGGTGAGTGTGCCTTTCGTCATTTCCAACAAGAACTACGGTATTCTTTGGGATTCCTATTCTTATTGCCGTTGGGGTAATCCTGAAGATTATCTCCAGCTCAACCGTGCCTTCAAGCTTTACGACAAGGACGGAAAGGAAGGTCAGCTTACCGGTACTTACGTGGATAAGAACGGACAGAAGATTGTTCGTGGCGAAGACAGCATCTACTTTGAATATGCGATGCCTGAGACTTCTGAAATCTGCAACAAGACCGACAAGGGCGGTATCCAGAACCTGCCTAAGGGCTTTGCCCTGAATGGTTCCAAGGTGGTTTACGAGGGTTATGTGGAGGCTCCAACCAACAGTTTCTACCAGTTTATCCTCTATTATGCCGGCTACATGAAGATTTATATCGACGGCAAGCTGGTTGTGCCTGAGCGTTGGCGTACAGCCTGGAATCCTAATTCCTTCAAGTTTGAAACTCCAATCAAGAAGGGCGTAAAGACTCCTATCCGCATCGAGTGGCAGCCGGATGGCGACGTTTCCTACTGCGGTCTTCGCGTAGCAGCTCCTCGTTCTGAGGCTGAGAAGAACCAGCTGAGCATCTGGAGCGAAATGTCTTCGGACATGGATTACTACTTCATTGCCGGTCAGAACCTCGACGAGGTGATTTCGGGCTACCGTACGCTTACCGGCAAGGCTTCGCTCTATCCTAAGTGGACCCTCGGTTTCTGGCAGAGCCGTGAGCGCTATCAGAGCAGTAAGGACATCGAGGAGAACCTCAAGAAGTTCCGCGACCTGAAGATTCCTGTAGACAATATCGTTCAGGACTGGAACTACTGGAAGCTCGATTCATGGGGAAGCCATGAGTTTGAGGCTGCCCGTTATCCTAATCCTCAGGCGATGCTCGATAGCGTACATGCCATGAACGGAAGATTCATGATTTCCGTATGGCCTAAGTTCTACGATACCGTCAAGAACTATAAGGAACTCGACAGCAAGGGCTGGATGTATCATCAGGCTATCAAGGACGATATTCATGACTGGCTCGGCTTCCGTGGCTCTTTCTATGATGCTTATGATGCTGGTGCCCGCAAGATGTTCTGGCGCCAGATGGACGAGAATCTCTATACCAAGTATAAGTTCGGAATCGACGCCTGGTGGATGGATGCTTCTGAGCCTAATGTTCGCGACTGTACCCCGATGTGGTACCGCAAGGCCCTTTCCGGTCCTACAGCCCTCGGTACGTCAACCGAATATTTCAACGCTTACAGCATCGTGAATGCTGACGCCATCTATCATGGCCAGCGTAGCGTGAACCCTAACCAGCGTGTCTTCCTCCTTACCCGTTCGGGCTTTGCTGGCGAGCAGCGTTACAGCACGGCTACCTGGTCGGGCGATATTGCTACCCGTTGGGAGGACATGCGCGCACAGATGACTGCCGGCTTGAACTATTCTATGGCGGGTCTTCCTTTCTGGGGAATGGACCAGGGTGGCTTCTGTGTAGAGAACCGCTACGTGGCTGCCCAGCAGGAGTTCGACAAGACAGGTAAGGAAAATGCCGACCTGAAGGAGTGGCGCGAGTTGCAGGCTCGCTGGAACCAGTTCGGCTGCTTCGTTCCGCTCTATCGTACTCATGGCCAGTGGCCTACCCGTGAGGTCTGGAATATTGCGCCAGCCGATCATCCGGCTTACAAGACCATCGTGGCTTACGACAAGCTCCGTTACCGTCTGATGCCTTACCTCTACAGTATGGCTGGTATGGTTCATTTCAAGGATTACACCATGATGCGTGGATTGGTGATGGACTTCAATGGCGATGATAATGTTTACGACATCAAGGACCAGTGGATGTTCGGTCCTGCCCTGATGGCTTGTCCTGTAGGCGAGTATCAGAAGTACAGCCGTAACGTTTATCTTCCTAAGCAGAAGGGCTGGTACGATTTCTATACCGGCAAGTATTATGCAGGTGGTCAGACCATCGTAGCCGATGCGCCATTCGATAAGATTCCAGTCTTCGTGCCAGAGGGTTCTATCCTTCCTGTTGGTCCTGAGATGGAGTGGAGCGACCAGAAGAAGGCTGAGCTCATCGACCTCTATGTCTATGCTGGCAAGGACGGTTCTTATACGCTCTATGAGGACGAGGGAACCAACTACAACTACGAGAAGGGCAAGTATGCTATGATAGACTTCAAGTATAATGATGCCCAGAAGACCCTGACCATTGGTGCTCGCAAGGGTTCATTCGACGGAATGCTGCAGAAGCGTCGCTTCAACGTGATTCTGGTGAATGCCCAGAACAACCAGGGCGTTAACCTCGCCAAGGCTCCTAAGGGCAAGATGGTGAAGTATGCCGGTCAGGCAGTAACTGTAAAATTGAAGTAATCTAATCTCCCGCAGATTTCACAGATTACACAGATATTTGTAACTCTCTTTCAGGAAAGATGAATCTGTGAAAATCCGTGCAGCCTGTGGGATTTTTTATATTGATAGGAAAGAATGAATAAGAAAACAATATTTAGCGTTGCCTTGATGAGCGGGCTTTTTGCTCTTCCGATGAGTGCCCGCGAACATCTGTCTTTTGATAAGGGCTGGCTTTTCACTCTGGCTGATTCTGCAGGAATGTGGAAAGCGGATTATGCTGACGCCCATTGGCGAAGCCTGAATCTGCCTCATGACTGGGCGATAGAGGGTGATTTCTCTCCAGGCAATCCTTCGGGAGCCGGCGGAGGCGCTCTGCCAGGCGGAATAGGATGGTACAGGAAGCATTTCTCCGTGAATCCTCATGAGAAGTACGACCGCTTTACCATTACCTTCGATGGAGTTTACATGAACTCTACCGTCTACATCAACGGCCATCAGCTCGGAACCCGTCCTTACGGCTACAGTACTTTCGAGTACGACCTTACACCTTATATTAATAGGAAGGGTGATAATGTGATTGCCGTGAAGGTGGATAATAGCGACCAGCCTAACAGCCGATGGTATTCGGGCTGCGGAATCTATCGCCACGTCTGGCTCACCAAGACCATGAAGAAGGCTTACATTCCTCAATGGGGACAGTATGTTTCTACCACTCCTCAGGGTGATGTCAGGGTGAAGACGGATTTCGCAGCTTCCGGCAACAGGATGAAACTCTCTGTCCGTAACACCATCTATGATGCTGCAGGAAAGATTGTAGCAAAGAGTAAAGGTGATCAGGAACAGAAACTGCAGGTGAAGAATCCGCATCTCTGGGACATCGGAAAGGGATATCTCTATACCGTCAAGAGTGAGCTGGTTCTAAATGGAAAGGTAGTGGATGTTGCTACGACAACTACAGGCTTCCGTGATGTGAAGTTTGATGCCAGGAAGGGATTTTTTCTCAATGGCAGGAATATCAAGCTGAATGGAGTCTGCGAGCATCATGATTTCGGCTGTCTGGGTGCTGCCGTAAACGAGGATGCGATGCATCGCAAGCTTACCATCCTGCGCAACATGGGCGTGAATGCCATCCGGAGCAGCCATAATCCTCCGGCTCCTGAACTCCTCAACATGTGCGATTCGATGGGAATCCTCGTCATGGACGAGAGTTTCGACATGTGGCGACGCAAGAAATCGAATGGTGACTACGCCCGCTTCTTTGATGAATGGCACAGGCGTGACCTCTCTGACCTGGTGAAGCGCGACCGCAATCATCCTAGCATCATCATGTGGAGCATCGGCAACGAGGTGCTGGAGCAATGGTCGGATGCTGCGGCAGATACGCTTTCGCTGGAGCAGGCGAATCTCATTCTGAATGCAGGTCATGATGCTTCTACGCTGGCGCATAGCGATGAGCTGAGCGTGAATTCGCTCCTCACCCAGCATCTTGCCCAGATAGTCAAGGAGTATGATCCGTGGGGAACGCGACCGGTTACGGCTGGCTGTAATGAGCCCGACCCGAAGAACCATCTCTTCAAGAGTGGAGCCATCGACGTGATTGGGTTCAATTACCATCATCAATGGGTGAAGGATGTTCCGAAGAACTTCCCTGGCAAGCCTTTCATCATGTCGGAGAGTGTCTCTGCCCTGCAGACGCGCGGCTTTTACATGATGCCGAGCGACAGTATCTATACGGCTCCTAAGGAGTGGTGGCTGCCTTACTGCGACCCTTCCTTCAAGTGCTCGGCTTATGATAATATGCATGCTTCATGGAGCAGCACGCACGAGGAGACTTGGGATGTGGTGAAACATCATGATTTCGTGGGTGGACAGTTTATCTGGACCGGTTTCGATTATATCGGCGAACCTACGCCTTACGCTTATCCTGCACGAAGCAGCTACTTTGGAATCATCGACCTGGCAGGTCTCCCGAAGGACAGCTATTACATGTATCAGAGTGAGTGGACGCAGAAGAACGTGCTTCATCTCTTCCCTCATTGGAACTGGATTCCGGGACAGACCATCGACATGTGGTGCTACTACAACAACGCAGACGAGGTGGAACTCTTCGTGAACGGCAAGAGCCAGGGCGTTCGCAAGAAGATCGCTTATGGCGAGAAGAACGAGGGCGAAGCCTTCCGGAAGAGTACGGAATATCATGTGATGTGGCGAGTTGAGTTCCAGCCGGGCGAAGTAAAGGTGGTGGCTAGAAAGGGCGGCAAGCTGGTGGGCGAGCAGACCATCAGGACTGCGGGGGCTCCTCATCACATCGTCTTGAAGAAGACCTATCAGGGCAATCTGGCTTATGGCTCGGCAGAACCTACAACCTTCGTAGAAGTGAATGTGGTAGATAAGGACGGAAATCTCTGTCCGAATGCCGAGAACCAGATTTTCTTCTCTTCCGATGCTCAGATTCTGGGTACGGATAATGGTTGCCAGACCTCTCTGGAGCGTTTTACCGACCCTCATCGCAAGGCGTTCTTCGGCAAGTGCGTGGTGGTATTGAAGGGCAAGGGTAAGCTCCAGGCAAAGGCTGTTGACCTGAAGGAAGCAGCGCTGGAATTATAGAATAAAAAACTTTTGAATCATGAGAAAATCACTTATCCGTTCCGATTGATACTTCGCGATGCGAAAGGAAAAATACTTACACAAACTCGACATATAATAGACAACGACAGTACGCAGTTAAAACTCCTGCCGTTCAATTTCATCAAGCGCGGAAGCGAGAAGATTGAAATCGTAAAGCGATAGTTTTATGATTCTATCATTTGAAAAAATGCTATCATGAAAAATATCATTTTTAGAAATGCTATCATAAAAAAAATCCTTCGGAAGTAATGCGATGTTTACTTCCGGAGGACTTTTTTTTGTAGATGATAGTATGATTAATATGTTGTATCTTTTTTACTCGATGATGCTTTGCAGCAACCCCTGACAAGCATCTTCCAACAGGGTGATGACCAGTTCAAAATCGCCCATGTCGCCATAATATGGGTCGGGAACGGTGGTGTATTCGCGATGGTGGGTCAGGAAATCGGCCATCCGGACCACTTTGTCCTTGTCTGCCTGGCAGGAAGCCATGGAGGTAATGGCACGGTAATTCTCATTATCCATCACCACGATGGTTTCGAATCTTCCGAAATCTGACTTCTGGAACTGGCGGGCGTGGCTGTTGAAATTATATCCGTGTTCGGCGCCACATTTCCGCATGCGGCTGTCAGGCAGCTGCCCCACGTGCCAGTTGCCGATTCCGGCAGAATCGATTTCGAATTCATCTGCCAGTCCAGCCTTCTCTACCAGACTCTTCATGATGCCCTCGCCGGCTGGCGAACGGCAAATGTTGCCGAGGCAAATAAATAAAACGGTATGTTTACCTTTCTTTGTCATAAATATATATTTAAATGTTTGTCAAGTTTAGCGAGTTCGCCCCGCACGCCCTGTTTTGTAAGTTCGCCCCGCACGCCCTGAAAGGGCAGAAACTCCTAGCCCAGGGCAACGCCCTGGGTATAAACAGCAGTCAGCAAGGCGCCCTGTTTTACTCTAATTGAGCAAGCTTTGAGCGTATTTTTTAACGTT
>ERZ1023633.84-NODE-84-length-37950-cov-19.402797_pt1 | contig 37950 bp, 43 predicted proteins | sample MGYA00380333_ERZ1023633 | MGnify/ENA primary metagenome ERZ1023633 (study PRJEB33179, sample SAMN07448972) | human gut metagenome | biome: Human-gut; feature: Human associated habitat; material: Faeces | host: Homo sapiens | place: India: Bhopal | collected...
CTATATTTAACACTTCAGCCGCAAAAATACGCTTTTTCTTCGAAACCACCAAGAAAATCACAAGAAATCTGCAAGTTATCAGCAAATAACCACGAAATCAACCGTAAACTATAAACTGCTATTTCCAGGCGGTCCCATCCCGCAAAATATGGCGAGGGCTTTGATGCCCCGCCAACCTTAGAGCGAAGCGGTTCCGAGCACCGGAGGGCGGTTACATCCTTCCCTTTTCGAGAAGGGAAGGCTTGGTTAGGATGTGGAGCTCTCCTTGCAGGAGAGACGGAGAGGTAGAAAAGTCAGTACTAAGGGCGGTTTTCCTCTTCTTCCCTGAGGGGAGAAGACCGAGAAGAGAGGTGGAGCCTTCTTTAATGGTAAAGAAGGACGGGATGATTTTAGAAAAAAGCACTGAGGGCGGTTACATTCTAAAGTTTAATCTTTATTAAATTATAAGCCATTCTACACCATTTTACGCCATAATGATGTATATTTGCAGTCAAAATGACTATTAATTAAACATTTTAGACTTATGGCACAGACTGCAATGACAGTCCGTATGGACAAACAGCAGAAAGCACAGTTTGATAAACTCTGCGAACAGTTCGGTATGAGTGCGAATACCGCCATCAACATCTTTGTTAAGGCAGTAATTCGCAGTAAGAGCATTCCATTCTCCATTCAGGCAAAGAATGAAGAAGAAGATGAAGTGACTGCGAAAGCTAAGGCTGCGTTCAAGCAACTTAGAGCTAAAGCAGAAAGAGGTGAAACCCCAGAGCTCACGCTTGATGAAATCAATGAAGAAATCAGAGAAGTCAGACGATTAAGAAAAGAACGCAATGGTATATGCAGTCATTGATACGTCCCGTTTTCCTTATGATGGCGAAATGCCAGATGAGGATGACCGAGTCTTCTATGAAGTCTGCCTGAGCAAGGAAGACTCCTTCTTAGTAACAGGTAATCTCAAACACTTCCCAAAAGAACCGCAAGTGATTACAACTGCAGAAATGATGGAAATCTTAGACAACGAACTATAAGCGCATTTGAAATTTAAGCGTTATGATACAGAATAAATTATTCCGTGATTGCCTCGCTGCGATACCTGCCGAGCAAAAGGCAGAGTTCGATTTGTCTTTCGGTATTGCCGAGCGCATTAGTGAGATTCTGAAAGCCAAGGGACTCACCCAAAAGGATTTTGCCCGATTACTCAACAAGCGAGACTCAGAAATCTCCAAATGGCTAACAGGCAGACATAACTTCACTACTCAAACCATTGCTCGCATCGAAACAGCCTTGGGAAGTAAACTCATCAGCATAGCCCATTGATTGGGCTATGCTGATAAAAAACTTAATGCGTTTTAAAAACTAACGCTGTAACTATGGTATCCCCTACTTGACGGAAGATTACTAATGGAGTAAATTGGTATCGACCGCCGACTACAACATCGCGAACTTTGTCTTGCTGTTTAATTGTTTCTTGCCTTGTACCATAATTTGAATAATTTAAAATAACGGTGCAAAGGTACAAAACTTTATCTAGGCGCACAATACGGCTTTCACTTACCATAAAATTGAGTTTGTAAAAAATCAAACGCTCAAAGGGCTAGCAAGAACTTTCTCTTATGAAAGCCCTTGTTAGCCTATGTATATTGTAATCTCAAAATTTAATTTCTAAATCAATCTGTGTATTTCAAGGTATAAAAAGATTAGACAGCATCTTCATCATGATTAAAGTTCTCATAGAACTTCATTCGCTTCTCTTCTAATTCCGCAATTTCTTGATACATAAACTTACATGTAAAATCATAAATCGTCATTGCAGCACTATGCTCGTCTGCTTTCTTAAATTTCAACTTTTGGCTATAATAGTTCACAAGATGCTCATCAGGGTCACAATCAGCAGCAAATAAGAAAAGATATTCACAACCAACAATCTTTCTCAACTCAAAAATCAAAGGAACGATAAAATGCCAAAAGACAATTGCTCCCAGACTTTGGTCAAGATTATATTTATCCCAAACTTCACGACAATCATCATTGGCACAGAAATGCACAATCTCCACACCAGCAAAGGTTTTGCCACATTCTTGATGTTTTTGTCGAAAATAGAATTGATTTCCTGGGAATCTGTTGTAGTATGAAGGATACGAGCCACTTCATCTTTCTTCAATCCTTTTTTTGCCCTAACAGATTCCAAAATGGCTTTCAATCCATCCATATCTTCTTCTGGCACGTTTCCCCCATTCAACTTTTCAGACAAAGTAGAGCAAAGTTCCTTGAGCCTAGTCAATTTTTCTCCTTCTATGAATTCATCAAACAACAATCCACACTTCAAAGAAAAGTAGAACAACACATTGCCATCGCTATCTTTCACCACATAATAGGCAACAACACCAGACTCATCTTCTTGATAGGCCTCATTCAGCAAAGCATCCGCAACATTGTTGTTTCGAGTGCTATAGAAAGAATCAATCAATCGCAAATTCTCTTCATTAGAAGCCAGCCGTTCACAACGAAGAGAACGTATCAAAGCCATTTGTTCCTCAGTTATTCTCATGGTTTATGCAGTATAAAGATTTAATTGACGCAAAACAGCTCGTCTTTCACGAACCCTGTTGGCATCAACCATAATGTCTTCTGTTTTCATCTCTACCTCACATGAATCCTGTTCATCATAGCCTTCTCTTGCGTGTTTCCAAGAAAACTCTCCATGCGTTAAAGTACTCAAACTCCAAGACTTCTGTGGAGCATAAGTTTTAAACACCATATCAAACACTGGCTCATATTGTACAACCTGCTCTTTATCCATCAATTCTGGGAGAGAATCATTTTTATAATGCTGGCGAATCTGAACCATGACAGGACCATATTTCCAAGCCTTAAATTGTGCATCAAACATAGGTTCGCCCTTTTGAATCAAGCACTCACGCTGCGTGAAATAAAGTAGCTTATGCAACTTCATTTCATCAATACGAACGCCAAAATCATCCATATAGCGCTTGTATATATAAGAGGCAACTTGTAATATTCCCATCATAGTCATTATTCATTTTATAGTTTATTGCCGCAAAGTTACGCTTTTTTATTGAAAACGCCAAAGAAAAGAGGGGAATTATTTTCAGTTCGAACAATACTTTCGTCATTTTCGCTTAGTTTTGGACATAACGTATTGTAAGTATCCGCTCAACGCCGTATTGCATATCTCAAAAAATGTTGTACCTTTGCACGGCGGCATCATTTTTCTAATTTTGAAACAAGAATACGAAGTTTAGCCCTCCATCAGCTAATGCCAGTGGAGGTTATCTATTTCTTCAGGCAACTCCACTCCCGAAGCCTTGCCGTCTTCTCTCGCTGTGAATACAATCTCGCCAGTCTCAGAATTACTGGCATCCAGATGTCAGCTAACGCCGCCATGCCTCCTTGTTCTCTTCGGTAACGAATGGTGGACATTGCTCACCATAGAAGGAGTGCCAGGTGAATGGCTCGAAGTCAAGGTGCCAGAGGAATGATTTGTGTTGGGTGTTGTTGGGTTCCATAATGTATGTTTATGATAATAATTCGAGATTATTCACTTGAAAGTGAGCATGTTATCTGTAATAGCGTTATTTTGTAATATCGAAAATGGTATCATTACCATTGACAAGAATATAATTACAAACGATGGTAATCTTTTTAGTAGAGACAAATTCTACAAATTGATGATTTTCCACCCAAGTTGCTCCATTTTTTCTATTCTTTCATTACTCCAGTTGTGCTTATAAGATGCATAACATAGAAGATGGGTTGGACGTGAAAAGCCAACATACATCATATGCATAACAGCTTTGCATGTCACTTGCGCATATTCTGCTTTTTCCTGAAATAAAGGATTTGGATACAACACTTTAGGTCTTTTCCTTGTTGCTTTTTTCTTTATTTTAAAAAGGTGTGATGATTCATAATCCTTAAAAGAAGTTTCAACATACATTGTTGCACAATGTGTTTGTCCCTTTGCGGAATGCACAGAGCCTATTTCTATATCAGTAAATGCCGCAGGAATTTCCGCATTTAATAATTCTGTATCAAATTCCTTTTCGCAATAATCCGCCAACATCGGGTTATTATCGCTAATCTCAAATATTCGAGAGAAGCTTCCCTTCAAAAAACCAACCAACAAAGTATGGCATTCAGAATAATGCTTTTGAAAGAGCAAAACAGAAGTTTGATAAATTAACAGTTTATAATCATTAAAATCATCTTCCCCCATTAACATTATCTTATTTTCTAAACGTGTTTTAGAAAACAGCCTTCCATCGCTATCACAAACATTCAACTTACGTAACAAGCAAACCAATGCTTTTTGTATAACAGTTTTACATTCATACATACTATGCTCACGACATCCCAAGACAAGGAACTCGCTCAAGGTATCATATGAACTCAGTCCTTTTTCTGATGCTTTTACACAATTAGGAAAAATATCTTCTAAATGCAACTTGTTATTTGACATTCCATTTTTTCTTCGAATGCTCCAACCAACAATATGAAAGCCATATTTTGCACCATCCTTTGTACTTCGCATCTTATATAACTCTATTAAATCATTGAATGTTGTCAAGAGATTATTTTTGCCATTTTCATCAAACAAAATTAAATAAGGAGGAATATCACCATTCTCCAATTGTCTCTTTCCTTTAACTGTGAACATCGATTCACTATTATTGCCAGCTACATTATCAACAGCAAAAGGGTTGACAACTTTTGCTATACTTTCTGTTAACCGCAACGAATTTTGTAAGTATTTGACTTTACGGATATTCCATTGATCAGGTATATCCCTATCTGGCTTATTGAATATGGTTTGATTTTTGTCTCCAATTCTTTGAATACAACATTCATCACTATCAAATATGCTATCTATCAGATCCAACTGGTACTTTTTTAAGTCTTGTGTTTCGTCTATAAATACATATTTAAATCGTTTACGAAGAGCCATTTTTACAAAGGGATATTTACGGATATATGCATCAGCCAAGATATAACAATCGTCATAATGAAGAATTCCTTTTTTCAGTATCGCTTGCTTCATTTTATTTAAATCTGCTTTTATCTCCTCATGCTTCTGTCGTTCTGTACCTTCTCTAATCCATTTCTTTACAGGTTTAATACTTAGTTCATCGTCCATACCCCTAGTATATTTCAATGAACCATCATTCGTACGTTGAATACGAATATCTGTAAAATTAACCCCTTTTTTGTATAGATACAACGTTCCTTTCGACAATTTCCAAATCGATGCTTTTAAATACCTTTCTACCTCTTGCTCATAAGCCATACTATCGATTACATGTACTTTTTGCTTATAGAATTGCTCATAATATGGTATCGCTAAGAATTTATCAACAAAATCCTGTACAGTACCAATGAAATGAGGTTCTTCGAAAAGCGGATTACACTCAGCATAGAGCTTCTTTTTTACTTCATTGACCGCATTGTTGGTATGTGACAAAACGAGAATACCTTGATCTTTCTCTAAAGGTAAATGCCTTGCCATACAAAACAATTTAGCCTGCAAAGCAGTGGTTTTTCCGCTACCTGGTACAGCCAAGAGATCACAACTTTCTAAATCTTTGATAAAATCTCTTCGTTCATCATCAAAGTGCATATCCTTAGGAAGCAAGGTCTTCTCTGCCTCATTTATATCTATATCCGTAATATTCATAGACTATATAACAACAAATCTAATAGCATCCAGCAAATATTTGATATACACATCTTGCTGAGCAAAATTCAAATCGTTAGTTTTGATTTTCTCGGACAGAACTAATGCTATATCTGTTTTTTCTAAAGAACGATCTATCAACTTCGCCTTCAACTTCGCCTCAAACGATTCTGTGTATTGATGCGTAACAGCATCTTTTTTGAATTCTTCAGTTCTAGAATGAACTTCAGCAACCGAATCCTTAAACAAATCCGAAAGAATGGGCGATTTGAACAAGCACCATTCCAACGTCCATTCTTTAGCAAGATTGAGTTTCACATTGGTTGGCAATGGCATTCCCAAATTATGTTCAACAGATTCTTTTTTTTCTCTTTCTTTTTGCGCTTTGTTTTCTGTATCAGGTCTAACATCAAGATCTGTAACAATAGCACATTTTACTTTCATTTCCGGTTCTGATCTTCTCATAAATACACGTGCGAAATGTAAATATGCAGTCGAACCAACATTGACAACAGATATTTCATGCTGTGTTAAATCCAATCCCATTTTAGAAGCAATAACAGGAATGAGAATTTCTTCAGCCCATCCTTCAACCAGAATTACACCTTTAGCAAAAAATAAGTTTGATTTAGTTACATCTAAGAAGGTATCAAGGAACTTATAATCCTTCTTCTCTAACTTAGTATAACCGGCACCCATAGAAAACACATTCTCGCTATTACAAATAAGAATGCTATTAACATCAGTGTCCTTACCTAGTTTTACTTTAGAAGTGATATTGGGGCTATGGGTCGTCAGAATAAACTGCACACTTTCTTCTTGCTGTAACGCAGAAATAACCTTCATCTGAGCTTGGGGATGAATATGAGCTTCAAGTTCTTCTATCAAACAGACCTTAAGATTGTCACCCTTCTTTTTAAGATGTAATAGTTCGGTTGCCATAAATAAGCGATTAAGTGTACCCAGTCCCAAATTCTTGCTATTAACAACACTTATCGCCAAGCGTTCCAAAATGCTTTTCATCGTAGGATCCGCCAAAAGAAATTGGGATTCAGCATCATCAGATATAAAGAGTTTCACAAATTGATCAATCACTCCCTTTATCTGCCTTTTATGAGAAGTTTCGCCACCTGTATCATCATCAAACCATTTCTCTATTTTAGTATTTGCTTCTTCAATTATTTTAATTAAATCATGCTTTTCTCCATTGGGATTTTGCTTCAATAGTTCATGAGACTGTAAGATTTGAGACAATCTTGAATTTTTCTTTGCTGTCAATTCATTCTCTGCATCACGGAGTGGTTTGAGATAAGTGATACGCAAGTTATCTTTCATCAAAGGAGTTAGACTATGCCCATCAGCATCAAAACCACCTCTCACTTCATAAGCTTGTATATGTCCATCCTTACGAACCACATCAAGCACAAGTTTTATACTCGCCATTCCTCCATCTTCCTTAGGGGCAGATATTTCCGTGAAGTTTTTCGCCTCATCATCTGTAACATCATCTATCAGCAGTTCGATTCTCAAATGATCCTTATCGTTATAAAAGTCATCTTGAAGAATACGTATAGACTCGTATGCATTAGTCTTCAAAACATACTTGATCGCATCAATGATGGCAGTCTTGCCAGAATCATTTTCACCAATCAATACGTTCATACCGCTTTTAAAAGGTACTGTAAGATGAGGATTCGTTAAATCAAAGTCATCAGCACCATACTTGCGAAAATTCCAAAGCTTTAATTCTGAAATGTACATAAACAAAGTTATTTAAGTATTACACTTAGCGGGATATAAGTCCTCACAAAAACTAACTAGCACCATGCAACAGCAAGGCGGTCCCATCCCGCAAAATATGGCGAGGGCTTTGAGGCCCCGCCAACCTTATAGCGTAGCGGTTCCGAGCACCGAGTAGGGCGGTTTCCCTCTTCTTCCCTGAGGGGAGAAGACCGAGATGAGAGGTGGAGCCTTCCTTAAGGGTAAGGAAGGACGGGTAGGTTTTCGAAAAAACTCCTTTTGGCTAAAGGGAGGCAGAGGGTTTAAAAAGTGTATACCCTCCAATCACCCCATAACATACCATCGGTATGAGAAAGGCAATCGCCATACAGCCCGTAGTATCCGCAATATACCCCATGATTACTGGAGCAACCGCTCCTCCCACTATCGTCATGATAAGCAACGAAGAAGCCAATTTGGTCTTTGTACCCGTATCCCTCAATGCCAGCGAGAAGATAGTCGGCAACTTAATCCTTGACAGGACCAGTGCCACAGCAAGCACGAAGATACCCACCAGGGCATAAGGAATGGCAATGTTGACACCCGAGAACAGAAGTTGTCCGCCAACCAGCGGTCCTACAATCCAGCCGATACCATTGAGCGACTGCGACAGGTTGATTCTGCTCTCCGCCTTGTCAGGATGTCCCAGTACCGTAGTATAAGGATTCGCACTCGTTTCCAGACAGGTCAGTCCGCATCCTATCACAAACAGCGACAGAACGAAGAAGTAAATGCCCAATAAAAGTTTCCTCCCCATTGCTAAATTCTTTTCCACATAATGTGCATTGATTCCTATGGATAATATAGAACCATCTTTCTTGCTTGATGCTTTCTAAATCATATTTTTTATGCGCTCCCATTATCATATTGTTTTAATGTTAAGACCAAACTATTCGACCTCAATTATTCTCTGAATTTCATCCATCAATTTAAGAAATACTCTTTCTTGTGCAGGTTTTTCCATTTCCGCCAAAGTTTCCTCAGGCTTATTTACTGCTTGGAATGCTGACAATTCTGATTTTAAAAAGAAACTCGGTTCTACCAATAAACACAACACCTTAGTATTCTCAGCTTCAGCCTTCCTTAAAATCGGTGGAAGTTCATTGTTTTCAATAAAATCAGAAGCCAGAAAGTCTGTAGATACCAAAAGTATTGCAATGTTAGCATCATCCAATGCCTTTTTTATCTCTTCTTTCCAATGTTGTCCAGCATGGATTTTCTTGTCAGACCATTCTTCAAAACCTCCTATATACTTTTTCAGCACACTCAAATGGGTCATCAATCTATTGTGGAATTTTTCATCAGCATGAGCATAGCTGATAAATATTTTCTTCTTATCTTTATGCATAATTATCTTTTTATTTTCAGTTTCATTCTTCGGAAGTTGCATAGAGGGTATTACAACCTTCTTATCATCCTCAATTACCAGTTCATCAACATACGACACAGGATTATCTACAATATTCAATTTTGTGATACCGCTTATCAAACTTTCATCAAGATGTTCTATTTTATTCTTACTAAGAATGAGTGTAGTAATCTTCGAATCAAGTATTTGCTTGGGTAAATGCTTGATTTGGTTACCATGCAGATTCAAAATCTTCAACTTTGGCAGTTTAAATAAGGCGCCTTGTAATACCTTTAAATTATTAAAAGCCAAATCTAAGGTTCGAAGTTTTTTGAGTTTCAATATTTCTTGAGGAATTACCTCTATCCTATTGTAACTTAAATCGAGCTTTTCTAGATTTGTATACTGATATACATTATCAGGTATTGTCTTTAGATTTTTATGGGATAAATTAAGTTTTGTAACTTGCTTTATCGTTTTTCCTTTAATTTTTATTGGATATTCCATAATATTTATGTATCTTTGCACCCATAGTCGGACTATGGGGGTAGCGACTTAAAATAAGTGATGTTCAGATTGAACTCCTGCGGGAGGGCAATCTGATTAATATCTTGAAGGGAGTCTTAGCGTAGAGGAGGCACCTCTAATAGACGGGGAAGAAGGACTTCAACGGCTTGCCTAGAATCCCTTTAATTCATCACAGCTTCGGCATCCCACGTTTTTCGCTAGCGAATTTGTGTTCTTCATACAGAAGAACACATACAGAATTCTGAGGTCGTTCGATTTGAACGACCTCATTTGTTTTCTTTTATCTCGACATAGCACTCCTCCATTTTCTCTAGCATTTTTGGCACGATGAAGAGTACTTTCACACTCTTTCTGCCAGTCTCGCCATTCAGCGACACCCAGGAAGAGTAAAGGTGACAGCAGGAGTACCACAGTGTAGGATTTTAATCTATTTTGTAATTTCATGATAAGGGTCGAAGAAGAGAGGATAAATTACACCATACAACCCTTGCATAAAGTATATTCTAGGCGAACGAACACCACTTTCTCTTGAAGCCATTTGCTTCTTATCCGTATATAGTCCAAAATGAAAGATGATTGGCTGTCCTTCAGTTATACCAAGTTCCAATTTATCCAAAGCCGACTTCAAAGGCTTGTGTAAAGCAGAATGCCTACGTAAGCGAAAGCCATCATCCATCAAAAGTTCATCAATGGTTCGACCAGAAATATATTTCATGCAGTCAAAGTACTCAAAGGTATCTTTTTCAGAGAAATTCTGATTAAAACCATATTCTGTATCTCCCATATCAACAAATTCATAGCTGATGCGAATCGGTAACAGACAAGAATTCCTGACGTCATCATTACTGATGACATTCCAAGGTTCTACAGATAAATCATCTCGCAACTGTTCGATGTCATCATCAAAAATCTCTATACTCATGCCGTTACCATACCTTTTCTGCGTTCTACATTCTTGGCATGACGCTCAGCATAATAGCTATACATCGTGTCCAATGACAGAGGATTTACCGAGCGTTCATAAGGTTTCAGCCCCTCGCGTTTCTCACACCAAGGCAATTCAGAGTGAGTCAAGAATATGAGGTAATTCTGTGACTTGCTACCATATTTCAGTACTATTTGTTCCAACAATTGGATTTCATCATCGCCAAGCCCTAATTGCTTAGTCACCTCGCCGAGAGCTTCATCTATAACATCCTCAGTTGTTTCAAAATCTGCTGGTGTAAGATGCTCACACATGTTTCTATCCTTCCACATATTATATATAGTAGGGTAAACCGGACCATTTACCCATGCTTGCGGAACATCTGCAAACAGTTGTCTTTGGCGACCAAAGAACACCATACTCCAAGCTTGCGCATAATAAAGCAACTTTTGGAGTTTCAAAGGGCTAACCGTCATCTGTTTCGTCAACAAAGACAAAGCGATATAGCGTGCAACCTTTTTTATATCGAATATTCTTTCATTCATTATAATCTTCTCCTTTTAAACGTTTAAAGTCTTTTTGAATATGCAAAGATACATTATCCCCCTCACACCGCCAAACTTCTTGCATTATTTTAACGCAAACGATACGTAAACATTTAGAACAACAAGCTTGCTTGATTGTTATGCAGAGGACAAATTTATGAGAATAGTCTTTATTTGAATTATCCTCTAACCACTCAGCTGTATGACAGTTCTTGACATAAGTATGATAACCCAGTTAGGAAATCCCCACCTTTCCCATGCGGTCCCATCCCGCATAACCATTTCGAGGGCTTTGATGCAGCACCAGCAAGGCGGTCCCAGCCCGCATAATATGGCGAAGACCGCTTTGGTCCGCCAACATTATAGCGAAGCGGTTCTGAGCACCGGAGAGCGGTTTTCCTCTTCTTCCCTTAGGGGAGAAGACCGAGATGAGAGGTGGAGCCTTCTTTAATGGTAAAGAAGGACGGGATGATTTTAGAACAATACCTTTATGATGAGAAAGCATATTGTCTAAAGAAACAATACGATGGTACCGATTGCAGCGATAGCATGGTACCGATACCACCGCTACCCTTATTTAAAACCCTGTCTGTCATTATCCTCGAACCAGTCAGCAAGGGCTTCCTCAAAACTCCACTTAAACTGATAACCGCAGTTTTTCAACTTCTCACCACAGATATTAGTAGAAATCTGGAGTTTCTTTACTCTCGCAGGACAGATACCCATTGGTGAGCCAAGAAACATGGCAGCTCTTGCCATAGGCATGATAACCCTGTTAGGAATATCAGGCACAAACTGAGTCAAACCAGTTACCTTCTTCATAGCCTCTACGATATGCTGAATGGTATAAGCTGGTTCAAAGCAACAGTTGTACAGCTCTACACCATGTTCATGATGTTCCAAGCGATACAGCATGAAGCGAACCAATTCCTTTACATAGATACAAGCCTTGATGGTATCCTTTCTGCCTTGATAAGCAAACTTATGATCACGGATAGCCCAATACTATCTGGTGAAGTTACCATTCTCACCCCTTCCGAATACCACACCTGGACGAACAATAGTGAGCTGAAGATTCTATGCGCCAGAAATTGAAAAAATAGATTACCTTTGCAATTTGAAAAGCAGAACTGAAATCTTTGTACCGATTGGTTAGCTTAGAACAATATTTCTAATTCGCCTTTCATTTTGTTTTTCGTACTCATCGAGTAACTCATAACCTGCACCATTCTGATGCGAATAAAGCTTATCAAAATAATCTATTACAGCAAAGGGAGCACCTGCATCACTCGCCTTTCGTCCATAAGGCGTATCAGCATTATACTCCATTCGCATCAAAAGGCTATCAATACCGACAATTTCTCTAGTTTCAACATTTCGTTCCTGTGCCAAGGCATATTTATAACAGACATTGAAAAGTCCCAAATACTTGACAACTTGATACCTCAACGTATTAAACACGAATTTTGCAGCATACCTTACAGCTTCATCTACACCCATGGAGTTTATATAATAATTCACAGATCCAACAAAACCTTGCTTCAAAAAGACTGAAACTAGATTAGTCATTAGACAATATCGGTCTCGTTGAATTTCAATAAGTTTTAAAAGTTCCCCCTGCTGAGGTAAAATAGATTTTATTTTATCAAATATAACCTCCAAACCACTTTTCTTAATATATTTTGATCCATTATAAGATGAAATAAAACTACGCATTTCCTCCTTTTCTTGTTCTGTCATTCTTTTTACTGACTGAAACAAATAGTACTTGTCCTTTGGCGCAATCGTCTTATATACATCCAATATTTGACTTGGTAATTCTCCGCTATTTGCCATATCAGCAATCCATTTCTTTTCAGAGATTTCTCGTTCTGTTAGATAGCAATTATCTATAAAAGGAATATCAACTGATGTCTTTGGAGTATTACTGTCAAAGAACTTATGTCCTAGCTCATCTGTCGCTTCATTTTTTATGGTTAAGAATTCTTTATCAAAAACAAACACACGCCCCATATAATGGTGAATAAACCTTCCAGCCCGCCCTTCAATATTTTTGGCATCGAAAGGTTTCAGTTCTTTCCTACCTTTTTTATGAGATAAAACAACCATGTTTTTTGCAGTTGTATTTACCCCTTCTGTAATTGTTGTTGTTGAGATTAAGACTTTAAGGACACCATTGTTGAACAAATCTATTATTTCGTTTTGAATATATTTTGGCACAAGTCCATGATGCACCCCTATGCCTTTTTTCAATGCCATGGTTACAATCCATTGCGCCCCCTTCTTATTTTTAAACAAGTTTTCTAAATGTTGCAAGAACATACCCATGTTTTCAGACTCAACATCAGGTAGTAAATCATCTGCTAAAAGTTCCCTTGCATAATTCTCTACTTGAGCTTTTGTTGCTGTATAAACTATAACATTTTCATTATTATTAACCAAAGAGCACACTAATTCCTTAAAACGTTCTTTTTTGCTTACTGAGGTAAAATTTATTATAGTTTGGGTATCTGGTAATTTTATTTTCTTCGACGATTTCAACTCTACCTCTTGTTTTCCTACGATTTCTAATGTCCCATAATCAACAAAAGACATGCCACCCCAATGAAGAAACCTTTCTATGGAAGACTCTGGATTATTCTCGTCAATTTTGATATATGGGCCAGTTAATAAGCAATCTTTACTGCACTCCATACCAATTTGAGTCGCAATTCGATAAGCAACATCCCTTTCATTTTCTCTTTGTTCATCATCTACCAAATACTCATTATCAATTTTATAAACTTCGTCAACGAAAAAGAAATCGAACTTTAGTTCTTGATGCTTATCCATAAAAGACAAGAATCGTTCTGGAGTATAAATAAACAAGTTATGATGTTCCTGAAGTTCAGTATCACTCAGGGTATGTATTTTATATCCCTGTTTAACCCATTGATAAGAAGTACTATTATATATCTTCAAGAGATTTTCAGAAAGCAACGCTATTGTTGGAAATATAAAGCAAACATTATCATATTGCATCTTTCGCAGAATTTCATAAATCAAGAAAGTCTTACCAAACGATGTTGATGCAGACAAGAAGTAACGATTACTTTTGCCATTTTCAAATCTATTTAAGACATTCATTTGATACTTATGCAATTGCACATCATCCGCAACACATAATGATGCCTCTCCAACAAGTACCGGCAAATCCTTGATATGGAGATCCACTTCAGACTGTTCTAAGTCATGCTGAAATTTACTCAACATAACATAGTATTGAGGAACACCAGCTTCATTTGCTATATATCTAAGGAAATGCAAATCGGAACTTGATAACTCATTGCCTTTTATCGAGTCAAAGTACACACAGACTTTTTGCACCAAATCTGCATCTACATTTTCTCCTCGCCTCTTTGCATATATTAGCTTAATTATATTACTTGCTGATTTGATAATATCCATTTTCTTACTTGATCTTTAATATCTTTTGCTACGCTCACAGGTAGCAAGATGAAAAACAACGAATATTCTAAAGAAAAATTTATGTTTAACTGAGTGAATCTATTATTTGTATAGTCAACTACACTCTTTATAATTTCATCATAAGACTTGCCTTCATCATTAAAAACCACGAGCATCGGATACACAAAAGACATTCCATTATTACGTGCTACCTCTGCCAAGTTAACTGTAGGGTTATTCCTAAAGGCATCTAGTATTGGAGAAATTGACGCTTTAGAATTTACAAATGTCTCAAAATCCTCCATTGCGATAAAATTTTTATTTAAGTAATCATCAGAAAGACTAATGTTTATTTTTTCTAGAATTTGATTTACACCAGTCCTAAAAGACTTATGAAATTTCACTTCTCCAAACCAGAGTTCTATACTTCCATCTGATTTTAGCAACATTTGATAAGTATCAAATCCTTTTGTTTCAGAACTTTCTAAAGGATTATAAAAATGTCCTCTTGATATAAAAGTTTCTGCACCATAGAAATGTTGCAGCATAAGAAAAAGTAAGACTTCGCCATAAAATCCATACTTAAGTTGTTGTTCTTCTGTTGCAGCACGATCAAACTTCATTCTACTAATTAAAGCTCTTTTTTGAAGGGTATCTAGCTTAGTTAAATCAATAGAACTCTCATCGAATGAATATTCAATAATACCATTATAAATAATCTTAGACAAGTCGCCATCAGAAGTCAACACTTGATAACATTTGTCTGACAATGTTGAAACTGTAATCTTAGGAATTGAACTTCCTGTATTGGGCAATGAATATTTTAATCCTATACAATGCTCCATTAAACTTTTTAGTGAATCTCTCATCTTTAGATTTGATTAATTATAAACATAAGTTTTTCTTGTAAAGCAAAATAAATCAAGTCATACTCTTCATCACTTCAAGTGATTTTCTTCTTTCCACCACGTATGATTTGAAGAAGCATCGGATTGACTCTCACTAATTCCATACCAGTATGTTTAGCCAATCTCTTTGCATAATCTGCAACCGCAGAGGCATCAAACATTGTTTTGCCAAAACTGGCAACATTGTCCATCCAATTTATTTCAGCCCTTTTCTGTCATTGTCCTCGAACCAGTCAGCAAGAGCTTCCTCGAAGCTCCACTTAAACTGATAACCGCAGTTCTTCAACTTCTCACCACAGATATTAGTAGAAATCTGGAGCTTCTTCACTCTCGCAGGACAGATACCCATTGGCGAACCAATTCCTTTACATAGATACAAGCCTTGATGGTATCCTTTCTGCCAGGGTAAGCAAACTTATGACCACGGATAGCCCAATACAATCTGGTGAAGTTACCATTCTCACCCTTTCCGATGCGCTTTTTTCAATTATTACTCAACTGACCTAATTTTAAGAAATGTGTGGATAGGCATCTACCAAACTACCATCTTCGTAGCGTTTCTGAAGATTACGCATCTTATTTATACCACGCACATCTTTCAGAGAATAAACTTTTGTTGAACCATCAGGCATCTTTTCTGTAAACCATACCGAATCTTTACGTAGATATTTGTCCACACGATTTAGCAAAGCATCATAATGAGTAGTTATAAGCAACTGCCCTGATGATTTTTCTGATAAATAATTCTGAATTACAAAATCTAACAACATGGGGTTAAGTGAAGTTTCCATTTCATCAATCGCTAAAAATGACTGATTTTTCACAGATGCTTGTATTGCGGTTTCTATACCCAAGACTCTTTGGGTTCCCCTACTTTGTTGTTCTTCAGACAGGTTATAAGTCTCAACACCGCGAGAATTGCGCACTTCATGCACAAATAGCGTGTTGAGCGATTCTAAGAAGTTTTGGTTCTGTAAACTCTTTTTTGCTTCCTCCGGGACATTGCTATCAGACAAAATCATTTGCTTTACACGTTCTGGAATCTCCTCCTTATTTTTTTCAATATTGATGTTTGATATATTAAAATCTGCCTTTTTGATAAACCACAATAAATAATCCTTCAGTTCTTTGTTATCTACCATACGCTGTTCTGCAAAATTAAGCATATGAGTTGTTGGACCAATCATTGGCATAAGATAATTGCTAAGTTTATTCTTAGCTTCTTCCAATTTTCCAAATGATGAGTTTACAGTATTTATTACTGCAAACAATGATGTATTCTTCAGGCATCGCAATGCTATTTCTTGAACTGTCAGTTCATTCAACTTCAGCGAAGAATTGAACTTGATTACAGACTTATCATTTTCATCCAGTTGGCGGCTGAACAGCGATGATGGCTGAACACTAGTATACACATTCAACTGTTCTTCATAAACAGCAGAAGTGTCAACAATCAATTTGTAGGCATATTTAGTTTGACCAACATAAAATTTTAAATGAAATTGTGATGGCTCTTGAGATGTGTCCGAATCTAGCATGAAGGGGTTTATATTTATTTTTTCATCAGAATCTTTGGGTTTATGTTTCCAAAAACGCCTTAAAAACTCAAATACCCACAACAGATTCGACTTACCACTTGCATTGGCTCCAAAAACTGCAGCAAATCTTAACAGTCTAGTCCCATCATTCATGGCTATGACATTCTTATCCTCAAAATTGGAATCTTTGCTCGCTTCAAAACTGAATACGACCTCGTCTTTAAAGGAACGGAAATTTTTTATTCTTATTTCTTGTATCATACTAATGAATCATTGTTATATTATTTTTTTTGCAAAGATACTAAAATTTACCGATTATACAAATACACATCAATTAATTTAATATCTTTTATGCCATTTAGTACATTACGTGCCAATATGACACATAGACTCTCATATTCAATGTCACTATATGTCTGACAGATTGTCTGTATCATAAAAAGTTGTTCTATATTTAAAATAAGCATATTTTGACCTAATATAGAATATAAAAAGATATTTTATGCGCTGTCGCTTTTTATTTTTGGCACACATATTGCTTATTAGAGATTGACAGATACTTATTGCAAAGCCTTTAGCGGCTAAGTAGTAAGATAATTAATAATTAAAAAAATATAAAATGTATTTAGTAACAAATGCTATTGGTAGCAACAGATGGCTAAGGCCATCAACAGGTGAGTCTTCATGGCTCGAGTATTGGGAAAAGCATGTAGGCCATAAAGCAAGTCATTGTGGCCATTGTGGTGACCCTAGCCACAACAATCTTGTTGGAGCACATGTGCAGAAAGTTTATGGTGGAAAAGAAAACTACATTACTCCTCTCTGTAGAGGCTGCAACCAACTGACAGGTGCCTTCTGGGTTAACACAGAATTGGTTCGTGTACCCAATGGATTATAGCAGAAGAGGCATTCACACCGTAGTGGAATCGGTAGGTCACCACAGAGTAATAAACCATTTAAGAACCTCGGGCAAGGACGAGTAATGAAAGCTTATGGCAAAAGATTCCGATGGACGCAAGTACAATCGCATTCAGGAATATGACAGAATCCAAAACGGTAAAAAGATTCATGTCAGAACTCATGTTAGAAGCAACCGAAGCGATTGTAAAGGAGCGAAATAATGTGAGCCTCATCCTGCAAAATAATGCAGGATGGGGCTTTTTTTTCTGCATATACCTAAAAATTCACCATAGCAACATTATTTTTATAGAGGTAGGTTTACTTTCTCAACATTCTATCTAATGATCACCGATTTAAATGGAACCACAAAAGAATTGTCTGGCAGCGATTTTACGCCAATAGCACCTGCACCTATCTAGCAATTATCTCCTATGGATATATCACTTCCTACTAAAACACCACATCATTCCTCCATACAAAGAACCCACAACTATTACAATACAGTAACATTCTTTCCTATTACAGAATTCTCATTAATGACTATGGTTCCATAATGGCGGAATTTTGTCCTCCATAACTCTAGTATCTATAGGCAATTCGATACCCAGGCGCTGTTCATTCATGCGATAAAACTGCGATAACGTTTTGATTATCATCCCAACAAAAACATTATTTTTTACTTTGAAGATAAGAGCATATACGGAACCAAAAGGTGATAGAGAATGATTCATTAAAGAAAGTCATTCCTATCTTCTTACAAATGCAAAAATTACTTCCTTCCAGTTTCTCATATCATCGATAGTCCTCCCTTATCAAACTCTGCAATTCACTTCTTTCCATATCTCAAGAAATCAATTATTCTTATATAGCAATAAGCCATCGAAACCGAGAGATTCATCCAGGATAGAGATACCCCCATCAGCCTCAGGGTGATAGAAGTTTTCACACTTATACTGGAATACAGCAGTCTCAGACAACACAGCAAAGCCATGAGCAAAACCCTTAGGAATAAAGAACTGACGATGATTATCCTCTGTCAGTTCCACCGCCACATGCTTACCGTATGTCGGCGATCCCTTACGGATATCCACGGCAACATCCAGCACTCTACCCTTCACGCATCTTTGGTTTCCTCCACGTTGCCATCCGTGAAGTTCTTCTTATGCAGCGTACAGATATTCTCGATATCATTCAACATCTCAGTCACCTTCTCTGCATTAGGATAGTACAAAGAGTTATCCTTCAACACAGCACGATTAAAGATGTTATCGTGAGCAAGGATAAAGCATTCTGATGCCATCGCTTCCAACAGAGAAGGATTGGTTCCACCTACAATATGACCATGGAAATGAGCCTTGGAGAAGTGACGGATAGAATTCAGTTTGTTGAAATCATAGATTCCGCCTACAAATCTCACACTCTTCTCCTTGCCATACTTGGCAACCAATTCCTTACCGTGAGGAGTATTGGTTTTACCTACCACAATCAGAGGACAAATGCAAGTCTGCCAATAACTTGGAAATATTTAGTTTTTCATTGACATTCAAAAGATATAAGAAAGCTTCCGTATTGAGAATTTTAAAGTTTTCATACTTTGTCATAAGTCCCCAATCTTCACTTATCATACATCTTTTCCATAAGACTTACTTAGAACAACCTATAATCCCTCAACGACTTAACTTTCCGCATTGATACGATATCTTCATCCTTTACCTCTCCCACAAGCAAAGAAGAAAAAGGGTCATGCTTTTCTGCCTTTCTTCTCACGACATCCTGATTGAAATTGGCATAGCAATAGACACAATGATGACAACAAGTATTATATTCACCAATGTCTATACTTTCTACGCAACCGCATTCCTTACGTTGGTTTTTGTCCTTTCTTACTTTCAAAGGACAACCTATGATTTCTGAAATCAAAACAGGGTCTATGCAAGCACCATGTTCTATACCATATTCCTGCAAGTTAATTTTCTCTGCGCAAGTTTGAATTGTAAATCCAAAAGACCGAGCAATCGGCAACATAGCTTCAACCATTCGTACGATTTCCTTTTCATTTGGTTCACGAATACCTAATCCACTTATATTAGTAGAAACTTTCTTGTATAAATCGACAAAACTGATGATGCACTTGGTGGAATAGCCACTCAGACGTTTTGCAATCTCCTCGAAATACTTAATATGGTAATCTACATCTATCTTCTTTGTCATCAAGATGGGATCATATCGCCAAACGACCCTATTGATACCTAACATGTCAGACAGTTCATGAAAGGCATCAAAGATATTTCGTTTCAAAGGCACCTCTTCCTCAATATGCCTATCATACGGATTCACCGTAAATTGGAAATAGTACTTATAGTCAGATAATTCTTTTAACCTTGGTATCATTGCTTTTGGATTCTTTGTCCAGAACACGATACAATCCACGATCTCAGGACTAATGTCTATCCTGCTAATCCTATGAATATTCATCGGATTACGCACATCCACGAAACCTGCCTTTATTCTATTGAAAAACCAATCAGAATAGAATGCAGGAATATCCGTTCTACGGCTAACGCTTAATATCATTTTGCTTAAGTCTTTTTAATCAGCATTTGAATACTATTACAATAATTGAAAGGTTGAAAGTCATTAGCTGCGTCATCTATTGTGAACAGCAAACTTGACTGATTCCATTTCTTTCCATAAGTTGGCTGAAATTGATTTGGTTCCCCAAACCTATATCTTCCTTCTTTCAATACAGAGTGCCTCTGTTTATTCACTCCAAATTGTCTAACTACATATTCCATACAACTATAGCCGGAAATCAAGTCATCATAGAATAGAGGAATATCATTGAAAATGACATATTGTACATCCCTAACATCTATAAACTCAGCTAACTTGTCCAAGAATGCAGTCTTCTCTTCTTTTTGCATATTTCTGGCAACATCAGAAAGCAAATAATTCAGTATCAGAATATCAATATGCTCATCAGAATGTTCCGTATAATATGCAAACATATCATCAGTTGTATATGTAACATTATGTTGCTTGCATATATCAATATTTAGATTCCAAATCTTTTGCCATATTGCATTCGTATCAAAGCCATGATACGAAACAACAAGATTACTTTGCTGATTTTGCAACTCATTGATGATGCCATACAATTCCGAACTTGGACCACATCCCAAGGAAACAACATTGATATTGTCTTTCCAATTATGTTGTTCGGCATGATAAACAATACGGAATGCATATTCTATCTCTGAGGCAAAACGATAGAAATGCTTTACCACATAGTTATAAGCCATATTTATGCAATTATATGTCTTTCCGTTACTATTATATTGGTGAAGAGGATGAATGCAAGAGTCATAACACTTACAAGTATTACAACCCTCACATTTCTTGGCATTCACACAATTTTGGCATGCAGTTCCACCAGCATAAGCTGCAGCACACATATTGATTAAATTTGAAAACTCGAAGCACATACTTAATCAGTTGGAAATTATTTAAAAATTAGTGTTACGTTTGATTTTTCTACCTATCACTTTGTAAGTAAAAAGGAAAACAATTTGATACCATGACTAAAAACAATAGCCATTATCAATGTTGCAATAATGCAGAAGTATAATTAAGATATTATCTGTCCTTATACATATTATCATAATACTTCTGATAATCACCAGAAGTAACATGATCCATCCATTCCTGGTTATCAAGATACCATTTCACCGTTTCTTCGATACCCTCCTCAAACTGGAGAGATGGCTCCCAACCTAATTCCTTCTGCAACTTTCTAGAGTCGATGGCATAACGCATATCGTGACCCTTGCGGTCGGTTACATAAGTGATGAGATCCATATCCTCGCCTTCCTTTCTGCCGAGCAATCTATCAACGGTCTTGATAACCACCTTGATGATGTCGATGTTCTTCCACTCGTTAAAACCGCCGATGTTGTAAGTCTCGGCAATCTTGCCCTTATGGAAAATCATATCGATGGCACGGGCATGATCCACTACATACAACCAGTCGCGCACGTTCTCTCCCTTACCATATACTGGCAATGGCTTGCGATGACGGATGTTGTTGATGAACAGCGGAATCAACTTCTCTGGGAACTGGTATGGACCATAGTTGTTAGAGCAGTTGGTCACGATGGTTGGCATACCGTATGTATCGTGGAAAGCACGAACGAAGTGGTCTGAGCTTGCCTTAGATGCTGAGTATGGAGAGTGAGGATTGTACTTGGTAGTCTCTAGGAAGAACTCCTCGCCGTAAGCCTCGTGGTTCTTACCGCTGGATGCCTTGGTGGTGAAAGGAGCAGGAACGCCCTCAGGGTGAGTCATCTGCAATGCACCGTAAACCTCATCGGTAGAGATGTGGTAGAAACGCTTGCCCTCATATCCCTCAGGAAGACTCTCCCAGTAAATCTTTGCCGCCTGGAGCAGAGACAGGGTACCCATCACGTTGGTATGAGCGAAAGTGAAAGGATCCTTGATACTTCTATCTACATGGCTCTCGGCAGCGAGATGGATGATGCCATCCACCTTGTAGTCCTGCATCAGCTTCAACATCAGGTCGAAATCGCAGATATCGCCCTTAACGAAAGTATAGTTAGGCTTGTCCTCAATGTCCTTGAGGTTAGCCAGGTTGCCTGCGTATGTCAACTTGTCGAGGTTGATGATGTGATACTCAGGATATTTGTTCACGAAAAGTCTTACAACGTGTGAGCCGATGAAACCAGCACCGCCCGTGATAATGATATTCTTCATTTGCTTAATATTCTAAATTCTTCTTTAAAGTTTGATCTTTCTCTTCGAGGATTGAAAGGAGATACTTGCCATAGTCATTCTTCAACATAGGCTGAGCATTCTCACGCAACGTATCACTATCTATCCAACCTTGGCGATAAGCAATACCTTCCAAGCAAGCCACCTTCAAGCCTTGGCGCTTCTCCAAGACTTCGATAAAGGTTGAAGCCTCAGAAAGGGAATCATGGGTTCCGGTATCAAGCCAGGCGAATCCTCTTGCCATGGTCTGTACCTTCAGCTGCTTATCCTTCAGGAACTCCTGGTTTACTGTTGTGATTTCCAACTCACCACGAGCAGATGGTTTGATATGCTTAGCTACTTCCACCATTCCATCGCTCTCTCTACAGTAGGAGCCATGTCATAGTACTTGTATTCCGCCAATCTACCACCAAAGATAACATTATCTTCTTTATCAGCCAAAGCCTTATACTTGGCATACAATGAAGAGTTTACTTCATCATTCACTGGATAATATGGTTCCATACCATCCTTCCATTCTGTAGAAAACTCTTTTGAAATAACAGTCTTTGGAGTTTCATAAACCTCTTGACCAAACATCTCAAAATGCTTATGCTCAATAACACGAGTGTAAGGAATCTCACGTTCTGTATAGTTCACTACCGCATTACCTTGATAGTTAGGTTTGTCTATAACCTCTGTCTCAAATCGAACAGTTCGATAGTTGAGCTTGCCAAACTGATAATCATAGAATTCATCTATCTTACCAGTGAAAACAATCTTGTCGGCAATACCTTCCCAATAAGGACGATTCTCAAAGAAATCTACATTCGTTTTGGTCTCGATTCCTTCAAGCAAACCATCAATCAACTTATTATATCCACCCACAGGAATACCCTGGTACTTATCATTGAAGTAGTTGTTATCGAAGATAAGGCGAACAGGCAAGCGCTTGATAATAAAAGCAGGAAGATCAGTACACTTTCTGCCCCACTGCTTCTCAGTATAGCCCTTAATGAGTTTCTCGTAAATATCTTTTCCAATCAATACCTGAGCTTGCTCCTCCAGGTTACGAGGTTCTGTTACGCCATCAGCTTTCATGCGTGCAACAGCTTCAGCCTTCTGCTCATCAATCTTAGCCTGCGCTTCCTCTGGTGAAGTTACACCCCACATCTGGTAGAAGGTGTTCATATTAAATGGCAGATTATAAAGCTTACCCTTATAGTTTGCCACTGGCGAGTTGGTATAGCGGTTGAACTCCACGATAGAGTTCACAAAGGCCCACACCTTTTTGTTAGAGGTATGGAAGATATGTGCACCATACTTATGCACGTTGATACCCTCAATATTCTCACAGTAGATGTTTCCACCTAAATGAGAACGCTTATCGATTACCAAACACTTCTTACCTTGTTTTTTAGCAAGATAAGCAAAGGTTGCACCAAACAAACCTGAGCCAACTATTAAATAATCATATTGTTTCATTTTATTTGTATTTTCCATTAATTGCATCATTATAAAATTTCACATATTTTTTAGCCATAGCATCTGTGTTATAGATGTTATGAACATCTGCAACAGCCTGGTCGCACAGGTTTTGAGGGAAATGTTTCATCGCTTCTTTTATTCGAGTGGCATAATCTTCTGCTTTGTCACAAACAAAACCATTCAAGCCATTATTGATGACGCTTTTGTTACCCATCACATTGCTTACGAGAATCAGCTTACCCATAAACATGTTTTCTATCAAACTCATAGCTATAGCTTCACCAAGTGAACAGAGAATGAAAACATCTGCGCCTTTGCCCATAGCCAAAGCCTCCTTACGAGGTTTCCAACCAGTAAGTTCCAAATTTGGAGCGGTAAGAAGATGATCCAACTCACCTCCGCCTATCCATACAAATCGAGCCTCAGGTACTAACTCTGCAATACGATTGAACAGTTCTGGTTGTTTCTGCACACAGGTTCTACCCAATGTATAAACAGTAAATTTATCATTCTTGATAGGCTTTATACCATCTAGACTTTCTGATAAATCCTTCAAATTGACACCTGTTTCTACATAAGCAGTACGCTTAGTAAGAGTTTTTGCAACATCATCCTCGCTCTTGCAACAAGTTAAGGTTATGCAAGGTCTTTTTCCAAGAACCTTCTCCATGATTTCATAACCTTTCAGCTTCAATCCACCCTTTCCCATCAAGATGTGGGCATATCCATGAGGGGTATAAACCACAGGTATATCCTTACCACTAAAAGCTAATCGTCCTAATCCACCAGCAATCGATGAATGAAGATGGATTAAGTCTGGCTTTACGTCTTCAGCAACAGCCCGAAGTTCTTTAATAACTAGAATATCTTTAGCAATATTAAAGATACTTCCTCCAAAACTTTTTACTTGTATCAAATGAACACGTTCATCCAATACTTCCTTATAGTTCTTAGGTGTCTGCGGGCGAAGTGAATATGCCAAGTACACGTCGAACTCTTGACACATATCATTACACAACTGAGCTACGTAGGCAAACACGCCACCGCCAAAGGCCTCGCAGACCATAAGTATTTTCTTTTTCATAAAAGTAAGTAAATTGATTTACAGGTATATATTTATATTTTTGATCGAAAAATCTGTTTGATTTTTCATTTTCTCAATAAATCCAAAAACTTTTGCGCCTCTCTTGCCCAAGAATACTTATCCAGCACTTCACTTGCAGGAGCTATTGGCTCCTTTAGCAATTCATCCAAATCCACATCATAATTATGAGGATCTATATAATGAGCAGACTTGCCATATACTTCTGGCAAACAAGCGGCTGTAGATACAATAAGTTCCGCACCACATGACAAAGCTTCAATTGGAGGAATACCAAATCCTTCATATACAGCAGGATGAATAAAAGCTCTACACCCCTTCATCAACGATTTGATCTCACCATCGGTCAAATAGCCAGTAAAGTGAAGGTTACTATCTTGTAACTCCTCACTGCCCAACTTGGTAAATCCCTCAGCTCTACCGACAATCACAAACTTTTTATTCGGATTACGCTTTGCTACTTCTTTAACCCAAACAAAATTCTTTTGAGGTGTAAGACTACTCAAGGCCATAAAATACTCCCCACGTTGATAACCTGCAGGAAGTTTATCAAAGATTGAATCATCTTCTTTGACACGCTGATAGTGTTGCCAAGCATTAGAGATGACATGGAACCGTGCTTCTGGAACATGCATAAACTTAGCAAGTCTAGCTTTAGAATAATGACTAACCGTAATTATAGGATATTTGCTACGTTTTACGGCATCAATCATCCACATGTGCCATACCTGTGACAACTTTCCATAAAGATTCTGAGTTAAGAGATCATGAATCTCATAAGGAGCTGCATCATGACAGCAGACTATACCACTATCCAACAAAGGGCAAGTCGAAGTTAAGTTCACACTCACCAGATGATGTTTTTTACAATAGCGATAAAGACTAATCTGCTCCCAAAAATGGCTTTTTACCTTTCCATACTTAACAATTTTGATATTCTTGTAATCAGGTAATGTCTCGGCATACTCTGGTACGACCATGACAAATTCATCCTTCTCACAAATTTTATCTAACTCACGAAGCAACTCCGTTGCAAATCGCTCCTGTCCAGTCAGTTTACGGACGACGAAGCGTCCATTAATAGCGTATCTCATAAAAAATCTATTCTTCTATCATTATAGCAAACACAATTACTTTTTCCTTAATACGAATTTCCTTACAAATGCAAATATTCCTAGTTGATTCATTACTTTCTTTACCTTAAATCGCAAAGGAAGGAAATCAGTAAAAAGATTAGCTGTAGGACTAGTCAAGGCACAATACCTATCAAAGAACTCTTGTCTTCTAGGATGCTCATTCACCGAACTCCAAAGCATACCATTCACACAACCTATTGTCTTGTAATTCGTATCTATTAATTCTCCATCCAAACTATGAATCCACTTATCTCCATTCTCATTCATAGCATAGAGACAAGAGCATCCATCATTGCCTGCTTGAGGCACAGACTGATAGAAATCGCCAACTATAATATCCGCCCCATTTTGGTCTGCTTTATATTGGCAATGATTACAAGAATGGCGTAAATAGAGGTCATTTGTAAATAAAAACACATAGGGGTCGCTGAGGAATGTGGGCATGCCCACATTCCTCAGCTTCGTCGAGGTATGTGAGTCTCTAACGCGACCATCGCTAGCCTGCGGGGAAGTAAAAGCATATCTCACATAAGAGGTTTTATAGCCTTTATAACTCTTATCACGCATGTTCACATCAACAAGTTTACCATTATATTTCTTTTCCATAATGGTTTTCCATGCATTCCACACTCCTGGTGATGGAACGCCATGACAAATCACACAAACAGAAATTAAATTACTTCTATCGGTCTTTCCAAGATAAGAATTTAAGCCTGCAGTCTGGCAAGGAGTGCCGCAAAAAGCGACTTGCCTACCTTCTCTCAAAGCCCTACGTATCTTTCTATAACAATTCTGCATGTTACTTTGAACATACTTGGAACTCTGCATCTTATGCAAGTCATCATAAGAATCAGATAGCACATGCACTGCCTCCAAATCATCATTCCATTCGCAACCACATATCAAGCCACCATTCTTCAATACCTCTTTATATAGATCGAAGACAAAACCACCAGAGGCAGACTCTTTTCTACGAGAATCTTTCGAGAAATAGAGATAAGCCTTTTTATCCTTAAAGCTCTCTAAAGAAAATTGACTTCGATCAGTAGAGGTGTTGAGATGAGGGCAAGCCTTATCGCAAAGTCCACAATCCACACATTTACTTTCGTCAACATGAGGCATCAGAAACCCATCCTTGTTTGGCAGCATAGTTATTGCCCCATGATTGCAACTATTGGAGCAAGCGGTACATCCGCAGCAATCTTTATCAAAATCAAAATGAATCATAATCCTTTCAAGGCATTTTTAAGGTAATCAAAAGAAGTTTGGCGCAAAGCCTTTTTCTTATCTCGCACAGGGGTAAAATCGGTAGCCATTATCTTATCCACATCAATATTGTCCTTTGTGACAAGATGATCAGAAAGTCCCAACTGAGCAAGCAAAGAATGCATACGAGTATCAGCCTTACCAGAGACGATAGAAACGTATGGCTTCTCAAAGGTTGTAGAAAAAGCCGTTCCATGGAAAGAATTGGTAACTACGAATTCTGCATTTTTTATCATGCTAAGAAATTCGCAAGGACCTACATCCAATTTTCTAGGAATACCACAAAACATCTTACGTGGTGGTGGTACTATATTATATACAGGCAAACCTAGCTTCTTTGAAACTTGCTTTGCCGCCTCTATCAAATCAGAATTGGTATTCCAACCGAACATCAATACATATTTTTCCTTTATAAGACGAGGCTTACATATCGGCTCATAGTCCTCCTTGTCCAATAGTATTGTTGGGTCCAAGGTTAACTCACAATCAATTCCCTTGGATTTCAAGTATTCATAACCATCTTGCTCTCGAATAGAAATCGAATCAAACTCCTTGATCCAAGGCATAAACTCCTTCTCATGCAGATGAGCTATCTTCGTAAAACTAGCAAAGGAAGCAGAGAAAGCCACTCTTCTTTGCTTTTTCGGAAAGTTCAAGAAGAACAAAGGAGTGATGGCTGGATCGTCCTTCACATGGGTAAGATTCCAAATTTGGTCACTTCCACAAATGATACAATCATAGTCCTCGGCATGCTGCTTTACCTCTTCCTCTGTTTTATAGCGTGGAGTAGATTTCAATACATCGAAAGTATAGCTATTAAACATTCTCTCTCTCTCATGCAAAGATTTCCAATAAGGCAATCTTGTGATGTTCTTGATAAATTCCTTCAAACGCCTTGGCTTGCTACTAAACATTTCTCTACTAGACACAAAGGCATCTGTCTCAAAATTTATAATCTCACTATCATACCCAAACTTCTTCAAAGTTGTCTGCAAAGCATACGCCTGCAAACAAGCCCCATAATTGAAACCTGAATGATAGGTTAATATTCCTATTTTGCTCATGATATTATTCATTTTTTCATTTTAAATCTTCTTCGACAATTATATTCATCAGAAGTTTTGGACTAAATTCTCCTCGATAGTTATAGTTTACATTTTTACTGAATATATTAATATTAATCTCATCCACGCTATCAAACATCTGCATATAGGCAGGATTATAATAAGGTGAAGAGATTATATTCTTATTATTTGATAGCAAACACTTATTATAGCAAACAGCCTCTTTGAGTCGCAGCGTATTACCGGTTTGCGTTCCATTGATTATTTCAACAATAACGTCATTTTGTTGAACCAACTCTACAACCTCAGCATAACTTAATGGGTGATTATAAATGATACCTTCTTTAGTAGCATTTTCCTTGTCTACCCCATTAATATAAAATGTGCAACTAGCTTTGCCACTCAATTTATCATATATAGCATGAAGCGTTTTCAATCGTTCCATGCTTCTACATCCTCCCACATAAAGTACCCTCATCTTACCATTAACTTGTTTTATGGGTTCTTTCTTGATAGGCAACATAGAATAGAAGTCAAAGAACTTCGCCCCAAATACTTCACAATCCTTCTTATCAAAAGAATATACCTGGTCTACATGATAATGACGACAGAATCGCTGAAACTCATCCTTTTTCTGGGCTATTTTCATTGTTCTGATATTATCTGGCATATAGAGAACAATACAAGCATTGCGCTCCCGTTTCAATCGTTCAATATAATGAGCTGAGAACTTAATTCCTGTTTGGAAAATGATAAAGTTCCGCTTAGATGGGTCAAGGTCTGAGAATCGAAGCGTATTGGTTTCATCCCATAGACATTTTAGCGGCAACCATACCTTGCTGTTGGCAGGGTTGGCAAAATGCGCCTTTCGTAGGTGGCGCAAAGGGGCAGGCAAAGGGATGCAGCTATCGAGAAGGACACGGGCTCCGGAAGATAAAGCATCACGCCATACGATGTCGGGCCAAGAATTGGGCTGCGCATCATTTACGATAATGGTGAAAGTATAGGACATAACTAAAGAGCTTTATAAAAGATAGGAAAACCAATTTTTTGCTTCAACGGAATATAAAACTTGTAATATGCATTGACAACTTTTTGCTTAAAATATGGGTATTTTTGAGGTCTTACTCTGCATGTTACCTCCTTACTATTTCTTGCCCATTGGTCCTCTGGCAAAAGATATACAAAAGGAATATTATATTTCCACAAGGTATAACTATATCCCAATTGGTCTCGCTTGGAATAATTCAAACGCAATCTCCACCATTCATCACATTGCTTGATGATGAGCGGGTCATTATGTTGACGAAATATAACATTTGCCTCATACATTCCAAAGTGACGTGGAAAACCATCTTGCTTGTAATAGCTCAACTGTTTTCTAATGGCATCAATATTTTTATCAACGCCAGCAATCCATACACGATATCCTTCTTCATAAAGACAATCACGAAACTGATGTTTTACACCAGCTAATTTCACACCCTCTTTCATTAGTTCGTCTATACGACGGAACAGATATGGCGTCAAAATGTTGACATTAGCATCTACATAAAGACTGATATCATATTCAGGCAACACCTCATGTGGTTGCAATTTTGGAAATCTGGATTGTAACTGATTATCATCAGAAGGATAATCAATCTTTCTGATTGTCCAAATTCCTATTTTCTTCTTATCTCCAAAATCATTGGAGAAACAAATATAATCATACTCTGGATTCACAAATTTATGCTGTTCCAGCGCATCATAACTGCCCGTTAAAGCTGTATATACTACTTTTTTCATCTAAAATTTGCTTAAAATCAATAGAGAACTATGATTTCAATTTAATCAAATTACCTAATTTCACATTCCATTCATGTGGCTTCACCAAAGAGAACCCTGCATTATGATAGAATGTCAACTCACCAAAATAAACATGGTGATTAATAACATAAAAATCTACTCGCAGATGAGGAATATTCTTAGATAGCATTCTAGCATATTGCTTCATTTCCTCAAACTCTTTTGGACAGGCTGGTGGATTCTCAGAATTAGGATCTCTCATTCTTATAGGAAGGAGTTTGTAATCCATATCGAAGAAATCTGTGGTAGCATGCTTTGCATGATCTTGAGAAACATACATCATAAACGGCTCGCCACCAAAACAAAAGAATTTATAGTCTGTCAAAACGCATTCTTTTTTTTCTTCAGCAATATGAATGCACAACATGAAGCCATCACCTTCTATCAGATATCCGCAATATGGGGGGGGTAGAACAATTAATTTTCCTAACCTTTCATCCCAATTTTCCGGCTCAAATTTGGCAAAGCCACTTGAATCAAAGAAGGTTAAGTCGCCAAAATAAACCTCATTATTGATTTCATAGAAATCAGTTCGTACATGAGGAATATTTGCAGAAATCTTTTCTGCCAAAGATTTCATTTCCTCAAAGTGTTTTGGCAAAGCAATATGTCCATTGTAATTATCACCACCTTGCTTCAAATCAAGGTGATTTAGAGACATATCATAATAATCGAAACAAACTTTCTTTGTTCTATCACTTGATACAAACAAAACTTTCGGCTCCCCATTGAAGCAAAAGAATTTATAGTCATGCAATTCCTGTAAATCTTCCTTTCCAATGGCTTTTTTATCGTATTCACTATCAACCATATATTTCTCAGCAAGAATCTTACGAGGCACATTCTTATAGGGCCACTCTCTTCCCATCAGATAAAAGTCTTCCTTTAAGCCTTTGCGTAAACCTTCTTTCACCTTTTCTATATCCAGTTTGCTTTTATCTTTGCAAATGCAAAGACCTATTCCTGAATTATGATTGCATTTCAACACAAACTGATCTGGAAGTTTGTCAAAGTCTATATCATCAGGATCATCCCAGACTCCTAATGTTGGTATAATATGCTCCTCACCGATAATATTAGCTACATACTCTTTAGCTTTCACTTTATCTACCATGATAGTATATTCTGGTTTTCTATTATAAAGCTTCAACCATTGTAACTTCTCATTGAAAGTAATTGGATTATCTAGATTCAATTTCTTTCCGAAATGTCCACGATAAACCAATTTTAAATAAGTCTTATCATCCATCCAATTTAAAAGATGATGAGCTGCTAACCAATTAAACACCTTGTAGGGGTTTTTGATTACTTTTACTAATCTTTGATTCATAATCTTATGGATTAAAACGTACTACTTTTTAAACTTTTTTTTCAATTTATCAATATATCTTGGAAAAGTTTTCCAATTCAATTCCATGGAGTATGCTCTATCAAGAAGAAACATTCGATAATTATCAACATGAGTTCCCTCTGCTATTCGCTTCTTATCATTAATCTCCCCCTCAAACAGCCATTCAAAGAAGTCATCATACTTTTGCGTTCTTTGCAGATGCTTCTTCATCTGCTCTGGTAAAATCCATGGTTGCATTACCATATCAAGCCAAACATCATCATGCTCATCAACGTACTTTACATAATTAATTAATTCCTGAGGACTGGTAAATTCATTGGCATTGATAATTGCCTTAGGATTTACATCTTCAGAAATGTCTTTATTACCCCAGTAGATTGGAACAGTATGAGCTGTAAGGGAAGTATAGACTTTCTCTGAAGTATAGCCATCAAATGTAGCATTCTCAGAAGCAATTGAGAACTTATATAATGACTTTATATCCTTACAATCAGCAGCATGCCCTACAAAGCCTGTTCCCAATTTTCCAACATTATTCAGATGACGCCCAAGAGAATCAACTCTTTTATAAGTCGATAATTCATAGAACAACTGGTCACGGCGAGGATGTGCATTTGGGTTAGAATATAAAAAATTACAAAATCCTCTCTTTTCGTTTAAACACAACTTTGCTTGTTCCAATGACGTTATTTCATTCTCACGCTGATGAATGAAGCTTGAGAACATATCTAACGGAGACATAATTCTAACGAATCTATCTCCCATTTGGCATTTGTTACTAAAGCCTATAACATAATCAAAAAGATTAAAGTCTGGTTCAATTGCTTCACCTGCATACATCACTCTGACTTTTGCTTTTCCCCAAAGTCTCTTAAACTCTTTAAAGGCATGCTTCTTGAAATATATCCATTCTGAAGCAAAAAGGAAGTCAGGATTATCTGCATCCCAAACCAATTGACTTTTAATTTCGTCACTAATTCTTAGATAGTTTGCAAAACCATCTAAATCATGAATAAATTCATGTACAAAATATACTTTTATCATTTTTATTTCATTAAATCAGTACTAATAATATATGGGTAAGTCTCCCAATCTACTCTAATACAGATAGAAACAATCCAAAAAACTAATAATGTAAATAACATACCTATCTTTAACCATTTAGATTTCATTACAATAGGAATTGTGAAAATCAACATAACATTAAAAGGATATGCCATTCTACTTAAATAGCCAAAATTTCTAGAGACAATATATAAGACAAAACCTATTAAAGGCAAATACATTATAAATTGCGAATATAATATTTTCTTCTTTATTATTGATTTTGCAAATGGATATAAAGAAGTTAATAAAAGAAATAACATTGTATAAACACCGCCAGTCATGCTATCAGAACTATCTAGTCGCTCAGAATACTTACTGTCTAAATATGGCAATGCGTAACTTAAAATCATCTTGCCGCCAAAAATAGCTCCAAATATTAAGAATATTAAAATATTTTGACTTCTAATATTTTTTATCTTAAAAGAAATATAATAAAAGAATAATGCAAGTAATAGAAATATAAGTGTTGTTTTATGAAAACTTACAGCAAGAGCACCCCAAATAAATACATAAATCCACTTCTTTTTCATTAAATACAATAATGCCAACATTGCTATTGACAAGCTCATTGACTGTCTAATAATACACAAGCTCATATTATAATCATATAGCAACCAAATTCCATATCCAAACCACATTGAGCATGAATATTCTTTCTTAAATTGATATAATACATAAATAATTGGTAATATAATGACCAAATGATTCAATGTCATTAATACACACAGATTATTAAATATTTTTGTAACAATAAAAACATATATGAAAAATCCTAGGTCATCCTCTGCCATGTATTTAAGGTAACTATCCAAACTTGATTGGGATAATGCGGCAAAATAAGAAGGTGTTACATACCAAGTTACGTCAATTCCGATTGAAATATCTCGTATACCAGCTAATACAATTGGACATAAAGCTGATAATAATATATATACATTAAACCCACTTCCTGTTAAAGAGATCTTCTTTTCTCCGAAATACATAAACAGAATGGATATAACAAAACACACTATATATTCCATGCTTTTAACTCTTTACTTTTTTTATTATCAAATCAACTAATCTGCTTCGTTCTTTATTTGAAAATATTAAGAAAAAACAAACTATAACTGAACAGAGACAAGAAATTCCACAAGAAATAATTAATCCAAACAGATTCTGAGAAGAGAATGATAAACATTCTTGTACCAATACAAAAATAGTACAAACTACTAGCATTGGGAACATGAATTCTTTTCCAAAATACCAATATCTATAATGAGTATATTTGTTCATACAGTAAACAATAGATAATCTTGATAAAGCCATAGATATTATACAGGAGATACCGATTCCAAGAAGACCGTATTTTAATAATCCTAAAAAAGGCAATAAGACTGCAGAACAATAAAATGCAAAAATTAAACAATTAACCAATGCAACCTTTCCTATAGCAGATAAATACTTTTGTTGACCCATTGTCATTTTTTCAATTACAAACATAAATATAAAGCAAAGACATAAAGTTGAAGTACCCTCAGGAACATTAACTAGCCACAACTCCAATATACTATCAATATTTAAAGATATCGGTATGCCTAGAATGCACATCAAGAAAACACCAATTTTAGAAGTATAATCTGAAAGATTTGCAGCTGACTCAAATTTCTTTTCGCCAACTCGACGATATATTTCAGGTGAAGTAGCACCTGACATTGCATTTGTTAAATTACAAGCTTGCATAGATACCTGATTTGCTATGCCTAAAGCAGCATTTCCTTTCGGTCCCAAATATAAATTAACAATTATAGATATTCCTTGAGTCCTTACTAAATGTCCAAGATCTCCTAACATATTCCAAAATGAAAATTTCAAAATATCTTTAGCGTATATTTTATCAAAAAAATATGAAAATTTGATTCTTGTACATTTATATTTTTTAGTTGCAACTAATATCTGTAATGAGTATGTTATAATTTGCGCTAATGCGACGAAAGCCGTATACAGTATTAATTTATCACATGTGAAATATCTCAATGAGTATGCACTACAAAAAACAAGAATTGTTTGTATAAAAGATATAAATGTATAAACAATTATATTTTGGTAAGCAATAAATAAGGCCGAATATGGGACTGCTATCATTGTAAAAAACGATGTAAACATTGTTATTCTAAATACCCATAATGTAGATGTTAATCGATCTGCCGGTACAACCAGAAAATCACGTATAGCCCATTCTCCTAAAAATATACCGATAAACACGATTATTGCTGGCATTATCAAATGGATAGACAATGATGTATTAAAAACCTTAGATAATTCTTTTTCATCTCCTTTTCCAATCCCTAAAGCAAAAAATCTAGAATCTCCATTAGAAATTACAGTATTTAAAAATACTACTATTAATAATATAGAACCTATCAAATTATATAAACCATAATCAACTGTGCCTAACTGTTGTAAAGTCCATCTACTACTAAATAAGACCAAACATACAGAAATCAAAGTCCTGCTATAAGATACAATAGTGTTTATCGCTATTCTTTTACTTCCACCAATATCAGTTTTTAATTTCATTATATATATTTTATTATTGCACTTTTATTTTCAAAACACCTAATTAACACATCAATAAAATAAATAATCGTAACGATTATAAGTAAAGTTAATACTATTTTCAAATAATTTGGCAAAGCACTATCGAAATTCCATAAAAGAAGTATGGGAATAAAAGCCGCACAGCTTTTTTTCTTAATAAATTTCCAGTAATATCTATTGTAGAACTAGTTAATCCGGAAGCCACAAAAAACAGAGGTATGAAACCGCCATAAAGAGGAGTCAAATATGAACAATTTATCATATGACTCATCATTACCAATATTATACCAACTCCTTTCAAGGCATCTATGTACTCAATTCTTTTCCTTATCATTATTATTTATGTTTTCAAAATATAGGAAATCAAACATTCTACCATTTTAGTTACCCAAATGATATTATGAATGATTTGCCACGCTACTTACTCATTATTTCGTAGATAATTATACCATTTACTTTATAATTATGATCCAATTTACAATATAACGTTACATATTATTTGCGACATTTTTAATAATATACCTTATACCACTCAGCAAAGGCTCTCAGTCCTTCTCTTAATGGAGTGGCAGGCCTATATCCGAAGTCCTCCTCCAACGGAGTCGTATCAGCATAAGTCACAGGCACATCGCCAGGCTGCATTGCCACCAATTTCTTATGTGACTCAAAGTCATAGTCCTCAGGCAGCACACCAGCACGAATCAGTTCCTCCTGCAGGATGCTCACAAACTCCAGTAGATTCTCAGGATGTGAGTTACCGATGTTATATACCTTGTATGGAGGGATAGGTAAACCATCCTCACCATTATGCTTCTCTGGGGCATGCTGCATTACTCTTACGATACCCTCAACTATATCATCTACATAAGTAAAGTCACGCTTGCAGTTACCATAGTTGAAGATCTTGATGGTTTCGCCCTTCACTAGCTTGTTGGTAAATCCAAAGTATGCCATATCAGGGCGACCAGCAGGACCATACACGGTGAAGAATCTCAAGCCCGTACTTGGAATGTTATAGAGTTTAGAATATGCATGAGCCATTAGCTCGTTACTCTTCTTGGTAGCAGCATATAGACTTACAGGATTATCTACCTTATCATCTGTAGAATAAGGAACCTTCTTGTTACTTCCATACACACTACTAGAACTTGCATATACCAAATGTTCTACTTCGTGATGACGGCAAGCCTCCAGGATATTGTAGAAACCGATGAGGTTGCTCTGGATATAAGCATCAGGATTCGTGATGCTATAGCGAACACCTGCCTGAGCTGCCAGATTTACAACCACAGAAATCTGGTTGTCCGAGAAGATTTTCTCGATAATCTCCTTATTGGCAATAGAATCATGAACAAACGTCCAGTCTTTATCCATTGCCTCTATTTCCTTCAGACGCTCATATTTGATATTCACATCATAGTAATCTGTAATACTATCAATACCAATTATCTTGATGTTCTCCACATCATTTAACAAACGCTTTACAAGATTGCTACCGATAAATCCAGCCGCACCTGTAACAAGGATTGTCTTACCCGTTAAATCTATATTATAATTTACCATAATCTTAATCTCTTCTAAAATATCACGTTTATATACTTTATCATTTCAATTAATCCTCAATTGCAATTGCAAATGTGGCACGACAACAAAAGGAAGGCGTGTTTTCGACCTGCAATCTAGATGTATCTCAGGATGCTGTCGATCAAACGTTTTATTCACCACCATAGCTGCTGCCTCTGCGTGAATTTCATCAATGGTCGCATAATAAGAATTACAATTATGCTGTTGTAAAGCTCTGAATTCTATTATCTGCCTTTTGGCAGCAGCCAATAACTCATGACTATAAAAACCACCAACACGAGGATTTTCATTAGCGGTTTCATTATCAGAATTAGAGAAATAAACCACCTGCATTGTTGAAGGTGTAGCCTCTATCAAGTCGTTATACATCTTTCGACATAAGTCTGCATAAACACTATTTCTTGCATCTTCACTTGTGCTAAACAAGCGTACATCAGCAATACGACCACCTTCCTGCAAATGATATATAGCTCTGCAACTATCTGCTATCACTAAACAGCGACTTCTAGCAACTGCTCCGAGCAAATCATCAAGATTTAATTGAAAATCCTGACGAACCTCAAAGAAAATTTGATGATTTTGATCTGTATATCCATGACCACAGAATACTATCAGATAAAAATCTATCGGGTGTTTATTTACTCTTGCCGTAAGATCATTAATCTTTAGAGCTTCTAAATAAAAATTATTTTTATCAAATACACTTATCTCGTCATCTTTCCACGCTCCACCTTCTGGAGACTTGAAGAAATTCAGAAAATTATCTTTATCTATGTGAACACCACGAAGAGGAGTATTTCCTCCGCCATCACTTATAATTAAATATAGTTTGCGTCTCATAATCATTACTTTTTTTCTTCTGTTACATTTGACGTGAATGACTCTATGATAGAAGGTACAAATCGCTCATTAAAACCTGCAATAAAACCAACTATACAATGATATGCCCACGGGTTTGAAACTGTAATATCTTTTAAAACTAATCCTGTATCAATAAACAATACTGCGTTAAATTAATATTTAATCGTCTGTAAATCAATAACTTAT
>ERZ1023633.85-NODE-85-length-37945-cov-10.779150_pt1 | contig 37945 bp, 30 predicted proteins | sample MGYA00380333_ERZ1023633 | MGnify/ENA primary metagenome ERZ1023633 (study PRJEB33179, sample SAMN07448972) | human gut metagenome | biome: Human-gut; feature: Human associated habitat; material: Faeces | host: Homo sapiens | place: India: Bhopal | collected...
CTGGAGCCTTGAATTATACTTGTTTCTACAAAATCAAAGTGTCAAAGACAGGAAGGTAATACAAAAAGATGATTCGGCAACAAGTTCAGTGAATATTATGATGTCGGAAGATCGTCTTCTACCTGAACTTCTTGTCCTCTTCGAGCATTCCGAGGTAGGAGTTGTAGCGTTCGGCTGAGATGAGGCCGTCTTCAACGGCTTGTTTTACGGCGCAGCCGGGCTCGTGGGTATGGGTGCAGGGAGCGAAACGGCAGTCACGGGAGAGCTTGAGCATCTCGGGGAAGTAAAGGGCGATCTCCTCTTTTTCAAGATGGACAAGGCCGAAGCCTCTAAGGCCCGGGGAATCAATGATAAAACCTCCGGAACTTAACGGGTACATCTCGTACAGGGATGTTGTGTGGCGGCCCTGAAGATGGGCTAACGAAATGTTGCCGACCTTCGGGTTGAGAGACGGATCCAAGGCCTTGATTATGGACGATTTCCCTACTCCAGACTCTCCGGAGAAAAGGCAGATATGGCCATCCTCCGGTGAACCTATCGCCGCCTTCAACTCATTAATGCCCTCACCTGTCAGTGCGGATGTCTCGATGACCGGATAGCCGGCGCTCTCATAGATGCGATGAAAATCAGCGAGCTGCTCGGGAAATTCTTTTCTGAATATGTCAACCTTGTTCAGAACTATGGTGGCGGGGATGCCATACACCTCGCAGGTCACCAGAAGCCTGTCCAAAAACGGAAGCTTGATCTCCGGAAAGAATAGGGTCACGACTATGAAAGCGCGGTCCAGATTGGCGGCGATCACGTGCGACTGCCTCGAAAGGTTGGTCGAGCGGCGGATCACATAGTTCCTGCGGTCCAAAACCTCGACGATCGAGGCTGGATGAGTGGCGGAAGGTTCTTCTGAATATTCATAAGTCACCTTGTCGCCGACGGCCACGGGGTTGGTCGCCTCGCTGCCTTTCAGACGCACCTTGCCTTTGAGCACCGCCGGAAAAGGCTGCCACTCCGGCAACCTTGAAAGCAGGAAATGGCTTCCCGCGTTTTTGACCACTGTCGCTTGTCCTTTCATATTCAGCGGCAAAGATAGTGAAAAATCCCGTGGCAGACAACTTCTTGAATATCAGGCAACAAAGCAATGTCGTGGTTGTGGTTTTGGCACTATGAAATATATTAATGCGTTTATTACCAATGAATTAAATGCCACGTCGTCTTCCAAGATGCTCACACATCGGTCGCTTCGACAGGCTCAGCGACCATCGTAATGCGGTCGCTGAGCCTGCCGAAGCGACTTTATAAATCAGCTATTCGTGCGTGGCGAAGCGCTGCTGTGCGAGGGCCTCGTACTTGGTGCCGGGGCGGCCGTAGTTGGCGTAAGGGTAGATGGAGATGCCACCACGTGGAGTGAAGAGGCCGGTGACCTCTATGTACTTGGGATCCATCAACTTGATGAGGTCCTTCATTATCTTGTTGACGCAGTCCTCGTGGAAATCACCGTGGTTGCGGAAGCTGAACAGATACAGTTTCAAGCTCTTGCTCTCAACCATCCTGATGTCAGGAATATAACTGATCCTGATCTCCGCGAAGTCCGGCTGCCCCGTGATCGGACACAGGCTCGTGAACTCCGGGCAGTTGAACCTCACCCAGTAGTCGTTGTCTTGATGCTTGTTGACGAATGTCTCCAGAACCTCCGGAGCGTAGTCACTTTTATATTCAGTCTTCTTGCCGAGGGACTGCAACCCCTCCAATTCTCTTCCTTCTGCCATAAATGAATATTTACCCAGACTCACCCTACCTTGCTCCTTGAATATTACAGAAGAATATCCAAGGAGCGGGCAGCGAGACTATATTTCATTAACTTTAAACGGATTATACGATATGTTGTTGTCGTAGGTGTCGATTCCTTCATATGCCTTGACCTTCCTGACCACCCAAGAGGTTACAGGCAGGATGATGATCTCGTAAAGGGTTTTCGCCACAACCTGCGTGAACATCAGATTGATTACCGCTCCGAAAGGTAGCATTCCGCCGAACGCGATCGGGAAGAAGATCAGGGAATCCGTAGCCTCTCCTCCGATGGTGGAGATGATGGCTCTCCAGCCGAAGCCCTTGCCTTTTGTCGCCACCTTCATCTTTGACATAATCCAGGCGTTGACCGTCGAGCCGGCGATGAACGCCAGAAGCGAGCCGATCATCGACCTCGGAACCAGGCCGAACAGGGAGTTGAAGCTCTCCGCGGCGGCGTAACTGTCCTCGAACATCGGCTTAGGCAGCTTCGTGACGATGAACGATGCGATCGACACAAATAGGCACATCGCGAAGCCGATCCAGATTGTCAGACGGGCTTTCTTGTAGCCGTAAACCTCTGTAAGGCAATCGTTAAGGATGTACGAAATCGGAAACAGAAGCACTGCGCCGGTGAGTTGGACAGGAAGCGGACCGACCTGCCAGAGCCGTGGAATGAAGATGTTGGAAACAACCAGACAAACGCAGAATGTCACTGACATCCAAACGTAGGTAACAGACAGCGTCTCACGCTGTTGATTAACAGAATTTGACATTTTACTTCTTGTTTTTAACGTGGTTTCAAGAACACAGGACCTTCCCTTTGTCAGAGGGCCGGACCCTTTTGCGGGTGCAAAGATAGCAATGAAAAACAAAAAGACAAAATAGATAAACTAAATAAAATTCTTATCTTTACAACCCTAAAATAACGAACAATGCTTAATCAGGAAACCATTGACGCTGCTGTCAAGAATCTTTTCAGGGGAATCAAGTTCACGGAGGAGCCTTCGGGGCTTTACGATCCGCTCAGGTATATGATCTCGATAGGGGGAAAACGGATCCGTCCGACGCTATGTTTGATCGCATATTCATTGTACAAGGATGAACTGACTCCGGAGATTCTGGAGCCGGCGGCGGGAATCGAGGTATTCCACAGCTTCACGCTCATCCACGACGACATTATGGACCGCTCGCCGCTGCGCAGGGGGGTGGACACGGTCTGGAAAAAGTGGGGCTCCGACACGGCTATCCTTTCCGGCGACGTGATGTGCATCGACAGCTACGCCCGCATCGCAAAGGCACCGCACGCGGTCGTCACCGATGTAATGGAGCTATTCTCAAAAACCTCGGCGGAGGTGTGCGAAGGGCAGCAGTACGATATGGACTTCGAGCGTCTGCAGACCGTCCCGATGAAAGATTATATGAATATGATCGGCCTCAAGACGAGCGTGCTCATTGCCTGTGCGGCCAAGATGGGAGCCATCATAGCGGGTGCTCCGGAAAAGGATCTCGACTGCCTCTACGACTATGGCTACAACCTCGGGCTGGCTTTCCAGGTGGCTGACGACTATCTGGACGCCTACGGTGACGTGAAGGTCTTCGGAAAACCTATCGGTGGGGACATCCTCAACGAGAAGAAGAGCTGGCTGACCGTCAGGGCTTTCGAGAAGGCTGACGAAAAGGTCAAGGCGGAGCTTCTGGAGGCCATGTCCATGAAGGCGGAGACTGACGGAGAGAAAGCCTCCAAAATCGGCAGGGTAAAAGACATCTACAACACCCTTGAAGTCGGAGAGGACGCCAGGAAAGCAATCGTTGAACTCACCGAAAAGGCACTCGGATGCGTCTCAAACATCTGCGATGGAGAACGTCTCGGCATTCTCAAGGATTTCGCCGACCGTCTTGTCGGACGTACCAAATAATTGAATCCATTCTTAGGGAAGGTCAAGGCTCAGGGACCACAAGCTCAGTGACTGGGGAGAAGTGTAAAGTTTTTTTACAGTGAGTGTAAAGAAATTTTACACTTCTTAAATTTATGTATTTGGGCAAAATATTGATTTGCTGTTAATTATATCTTTTGGCATAAAAGTGGTTTGTCAATTTTCCGTGTTCTGGGGTAAAAGACCCGAAGAGAAACGGAAATATTAAAAGTATAAGTTATATGAGCATATTCAGAAGAAGAAAAATGGGAACACCGCTTTCGGGGGTACTGAACATTCTGGGGATGACGGTGGCGTTCGCGGCGCTGTACATCATTCTGGTGCAGGTGCATCACGATCTTACCTATAATAAAGAGGTCAAGGATGCGGACCGGATCTACTGCGTCTCGCTGCCGGACTGGTACACTGAAGGAAAGTATATGGTCTGGCTGAACAGGCCGCCGTTCGAGCGGATGGTCTCCTCCATTCCGGAGATCGAGGCGGGAGGCACGGGCTATCTGTTCGGGCAGCCGATAGAGACCATTGTCGGGGACGGCAAGAATCCTACGCTTTCCGATCCAAGTGTCTCCATCAGGATGTCTTCGATGAACAAAGGCACGCTGGATGTCTTCGGATTCGAACTCACCGAGGGCTCGTGGGATAACTATGTAGGGGTCTGGGACTATGCCTTCAGCGAGTCCGCCGCGAGAAAGTACGGAGTGGGAGTCGGTGGTCATGTGATGATAAGAAACTGGCAGTCGGGAACTTATCACGACGCCAACATCGTCGCCATCTACAAGGACATGCCGATGAACTCCGACTTGTCCGATTTCGAGGCCATCTGCCCGATCGGAGACCAAGCCATTGACAGCTGGAGCGAGTGGAGTTATCCTTACTTCTTCAAGGCAAAGGAAGGCGTTTCAAAAGATGAACTGGAAGCCGCTGCCCGCAAGGTTATGGAGGACATCATCGGAGGCGGCTCCGATGCCAGCGATGAGAGCAGGGCTGAAGCCATCAAACGGACCAGAGTCCACCTTATCCCTTTGACGGAGACCTACTTCGACCAGACGATCGCCAACACTGACGGAGCCAGAGGCAACAAAACGACGACTTACACCCTGCTTGCCATCGCCTTTCTGGTCATCATCATCGCATTCATCAATTTCGTGAACTTCTTCTTCGCCCTTGTCCCGGTGCGTGTGCATTCGGTCAACACCAGGAAAGTTCTCGGAGCCTCAAGGGTAAGTCTGATACTGGACTGCGTTATGGAGGCAGTGTCATTGATAATCATATCGTTGGTTCTGGCGGCGGCTGTCGTGATGCTGTTCCAGACCTCCACGGCGGCGAACCTCATCACCTGCTCAACGGCGTTCGGAACGAATATCTCCGTGAGCATATTCACAATCATTCTTGGGCTTTCCTTCGCCGTCGCGGCGAGTCTTTATCCTGCTTTCTACATCACGTCCTTCTCGCCGGCGCTTGCCCTCAAGGGATCGTTCGCGTCAAGCGCCAAGGGTCGTGTGTTCAGGTACTTGCTCGTGGGCCTGCAGTTCCTGATCTCCATCTCGCTGATCATCTGCGCCACGTTCGTGGGACTTCAGCGAAAGTACATGCTCAGCCACGACATGGGCTTTGACCGTGAGGAACTCATCACGGCCAATGTGAACCGTACTGTCGCGAAGTCCGCCGAGGCTCTGAGCTCCAAATTGAGGGAAGATCCTCAGATCAAGGACATTACCTGGGCCGATGGAGACCTTGTACAGCCGAGCCGTATGGGCTGGGGCAGATTGTACAAGGGCGAACAGGTCAGCTTCCAGTGCTATCCTGTCGCCTGGAACTTCCTACAGTTTATGGGCATTCCGGTTGTCGAGGGACGGGACTTCACCCAGTCCGACGAGCAGAGCGAGAACGGCGTGTTCATATTCAATGAGGCAGCGAAGAACAAGTTCGGCTTCACCTTGAATGAAAAAATGCCGGGACACATGGATGAAGGTGACGCCGAGGTCGTCGGTTTCTGCCGTGATTTCAATTTCACCTCATTGAAGAACGATGTGTCACCTTTGGCTCTGTACATCTTCGGAAAACATCCTTGGAGACCGCTTTCGACGCTTCTTGTGCGCACCGAGAAGAATGCTGACATCCCTGCCATTATGAAGAAAATCGCCACAACGGTTTCCGAGATAGACCCGACCGTCAATCCGGATGACGTTGATGTCCAGCTCTTTGACAAGAAACTTCAGGGGCAGTACCAGACCGAGGCCAACTTCTCCCGCCTCATCACCCTCTTCACCCTGCTGGCGATCATCATCTCGCTGATGGGAGTCTTCGGACTCGTGATGTTCGAGACCGAGTACCGCCGCAAGGAGATAGGTGTAAGGCGCGTGAACGGCGCCACGATAGGTGAGATCCTGAAGATGTTCAACGTGGAGTTCGCGAGGATCGTGCTGATCTGCTTCATCATAGCGATGCCGCTGACCTGGTGGATTGTGAACCGGTATCTGTCCGGATTCGCCTACAGGGTGCCGATCTACATCTGGGTGTTCGCCGCCGCCCTTGTCGCTGTCCTCGCGATCACGGCTCTGGTCGTCACGGGACGATGCTACCGGGCCGCCACCGAGAACCCGAGCGTCACCCTGAAGAAGGAATAGTCTAAGGCTGCGTACGGGCCGGATGACCTTCGTCAAAAATAAATGTTGAAAAATCAATCTGTTAGTGAGACTTTTTTCAATGAATATGAGAGAACGGCTCGCTATTTGCGGGTCGTTCCCTTTTGTGAACCTACGGGAATATGTCCGGTTTGCGATCAGACATATTCACAGATTTTAACCACATGATTTATGAAACGTTTATCGATTCTTACCGCCATCATTCTGGCCGCAGCGGCCTTGATGGCATCGTTCCAGAACTGCTATGCCTGCACGGGCATCACCCTCAAAGCCAAGGACGGAAGCACCGTGGTGGCCCGCACGATCGAGTGGGCCGCATCCGACAATGACTGCCGCTGGGTTGTCGTGCCCAGAGGCCACACCTGGAAATCCTTCATCCCCGGCGGCGGAACCGGCCGCAGCTTCACTTCAAAATACGGCTACGTCGGCGTGGCTGTGGTCCAGGACGAGCTGATGATGGAGGGAATGAACGAGAAAGGACTCTCCGCCGGCCTTTTCTATTTCCCGGACTATGGAAGGTATGAGGAATATTCAGAAGCTAATTATGAGACGAATATCTCTGATTTCCAACTGGTTTCCTATATCCTTGGACGTTGCGCCACAGTCGATGAGGTCAAGGCCGAGATCGCTAAGGTGCATATTCACGGATTCGATCCCCGCTCTTCGACCGTGCATTGGAGGTTCGCCGAGCCGTCCGGCCGCCAGATCGTGCTGGAGATCATTGACGGGAAGTGCGTTTTCTATGAGAACACCCTCGGCGTGCTGACCAACTCGCCTTCGTTCGACTGGCAGCTCACCAATCTCAACAACTATGTCAACCTCCTTCCTGGACGCACTGAGCCTCACACGCTTGGGAATATGTCCCTGTCTTCTTTCGGTGGAGGAAGCGCGATGCTTGGTCTGCCAGGGGATTTCACGCCGCCTTCAAGGTTTGTCCGCGCGGCTTTCTTCCAGAACACCGCACCGCAGAAGCCGAATGCCGAGGGATCCGTCTTCACGGCCTTTCATATTCTTGGATCGATGGAGATTCCGATCGGGGCGCAGTTCGCGCAGGGCCAGGAGCCGGCTGACATTCCGAGCGCCACCCAGTGCACTTGTGTCACTGACATGTCAGGTCTGCGGTTCTACTACCGCTCGATGTACGACGGAGGTATCAGATGCATTGATCTTAAGGAGATTGACTTTAAGAAAGTGGGTTTGAGGTCCGAGCCGCTCATTCCTGCCAAGAAGGAATATGTCCACTACATCAAATTTTAATAATTAAAATTGCGAATATGCCGTTTCGGGCACGCTTTTCGCATTTGTAATATTCGTTTTGTGGAATTTAAATATTCATTGATACTATGATTTCAGAGAAACTTGTTAAGGCTTTCAACGATCAGATCGTCGCTGAGCTTTGGTCTTCGAATCTTTATCTTCAGATGGCCTTCTACCTCAAGAAGGAAGGATGGAACGGTTCAGCCAACTGGATGTTCAAGCAGGCTGACGAGGAGAAGGAGCACGCCCTCAAACTTGCTGACTATGCCATCAAGCGTGGCGGTGAGGTCAAGGTCGGAATGATTGATGTCGTTCCTGACGGCTGGGGATCGCTTCAGGATGTCTTTCAGAATGTCTACGAGCATGAGTGCCATGTCTCAGGTCTCGTCAATGACCTTGTTGATCTGGCTTCCGCCGAGAGGGACAAGGCGACACAGGACTTCCTTTGGGGATTTGTCCGTGAGCAGGTCGAGGAGGAAGATTCCGCTCTTGAGATCGTGGAGAGGCTCAAGAAGGCCGGCGAGGCCGGAGCGTTCTTCGTTGACGCCGAGCTTGCGAAGAGATAGTGCTTTTTACGATGAAAACTTCAGAAAGGGGCTGACCGGGATTCCGGCCGGCCCTTTTTTTATGATGTCACGATATATTACCAAAATGTAAAGCTTAATTTTGCTTTTTAGGGTCAAAATGGATAAATTTGTATAATTAAAATGTTATAATAACGAATAATATTTATGTCACGTTTTCTTGATCCGCCAAAGGCGGGTAAACCTCTCGCAGAGGACAAGGTGGACAAAACCTATAAGGCAATGCGCACCAAGGTCTTTCTGGGTGCGTTTTTCGGATATGCAGCTTACTATCTTGTACGTAAGAACCTGTCTTTGGCCGCTCCGGATATGATCCACGACGGGATCATCGACGCGGGCAAGGCCGGCCTCGCGATGTCGGCTGTCTCCATAGCGTACGCCTTCTCGAAATTCATTATGGGAAGCGTCTCCGACAGGTCTGACGCCAGGAAGTTCCTATGCGTCGGCCTTGTCCTTTCGGCTCTCACTATGATCTTGACAGGCCTTGTCCCGTTTGGGGCCAACACCGCGGTGAACACCGCCATCATATTCACACTTATGCTGATAGTAGGTTGGCTGAGCGGTTTCGGCTGGCCTCCTTGCGGCAGAATTATGGCGCATTGGTTCAGCCAGAACGAACGAAGCTTCAAGATGAGCGTGTGGAATGTATCGCACACCATCGGCAGCTTCTCCCTTGGATTCCTTGCCATCGCCGGTGTGATGATCTTTGACGCTTTCGGCAGCACTCAGAGCTGGAGGGGCGATTTCGTGTTCCCGGCCGTCATCGCCATTCTGATCGCGGTGTTCTGCTGGTGGGCTATCCGTGACACGCCGGAGTCCTGCGGCCTTCCGTCTGTTCAGGACTGGAGGAAGGACTGGTCTGGAATCAAGTCCAAGGGCGCTGCTGACGAGAAACTTCCATTCAAGACCCTTTTCATTGATTATGTCTTCAAGAACAAGCTGCTGTGGATCGTGGCGATCTCCAATGTCGCCGTCTATATGGTCCGCTACGGCATCGGTGACTGGGCTCCTACCTATCTTCAGGAGAAGGCCATTATGACCGCCGCCGAGAGCAAGGTCGCGTTCTCTGTGCACAACATTGTCGGAGCCGTCGGCACACTTGCCTGCGGCTGGGCCACATCCAAGATATTCAAAGGCCGCTGCGCTCCGATGAACGTGATCTGCATGTTCTTCTGCCTGATCGGCGTGATCCTCTATTGGATGGTCGGATCAGGTGTCATCGCCGCTTCTCCGGCCTTGCAGAAGACCTTGATCTACATCGCTTTGTGTATGATCGGATTCTTCATCTACGGCCCTGTGGCCCTGACAGGCGTCCAGGCCTTGAATCTCGTTCCTAAGAACGCCGCCGGAACAGCCGCCGGTTTCGTGGGCCTGTTCGGTTACCTTCTCGGTGACGCCGTCTGCTCCAAGATCCTTGTCGGTGGAATCGCCGTCGGAAGCTCTTGGGACACCGCGATGCTCTCCGTCGCCGTCGGCGCGCTAATCGGGGTATTCCTCTGCGCCCTTCTGATCCAGAGCGAGCAAAAATTGGCCAAGTCCAACGCTTAGCGTTTTTTTTGCTAAACGCGTGGTTTAACAAAACCGAATTTCTAAATATATGAGAAACAACATTTTAGTAAAAATCTTATCCTTCGCTCTGCTCGCGGCCCTCGCTTTGGGGATGTTCACGAACTGCGGAGGTTCCGGGAAGGAAGACAGTGACGGTGCGGGAGATGTGTCCTCGATCCTGTTCTCTCTTCCGACTCAGATAGAGGCCGAGGCCGGCGGGCAGATCAGGTTCCGTGTGCTTCAGGAAAAGGCTCCTCTTCAGACCGATGAGTTCCTGTTCGGCAGTGTCTCCTGCAAGATAGAGAGCGTCTCCAAGACCGAGTTCTTTGTCAGGCTGCCGCTGAACATCACCGGCGGAAAGTATGAGGTTGTCATCCGCAGGGGACAGAAGAAGAAATCCTTCGGCGAGACGACCCTTTCCATCACCCAGAAGGAAGCCCCCGGTTTCACTCCTGACAAGGGAACGACTGTCTGGGGCTATGTAGTCTGTGACGGCGCCGGAGTCGCTGACGTTGTGGTTTCTGACGGAGTGCAGGTCACAAAGACCGACTCCCAAGGAATATACCAGCTTAAGTCGGCGAAAAAGTGGGGCTATGTCTTTGTCTCCGTACCAAGTGGCTACGAGGTTACTTCGCAAGGCATTCTCCCGCAGTTCTATTCCTACCTCACGGCAAAGGCCGGCCAGGTTGAGAGAAGGGACTTCGCATTGACGAAAGCCGCTTCCCAGGACAAGTACAAGATGTTCTTCTTCGGGGATATGCACCTTGCCAACAGGACAAGCGACAAGGCTCAGTTCAGGGTCTTCGCAAGGGATCTGACGGACTATATGGCCGCTCACAGTTCGGAGAAGATGTACGGAATGACCCTTGGGGATATGACCTGGGACATCTACTGGTACAAGAACAAGTTCAGTTTCCCTGAGTACCTTGAGGAGATCAACGCCGACATCAAAGGCCTTCAGATCTTCCACACGATGGGAAACCACGACAATGACTATATGGCGTTCAGCCCGGACGCCGATTTCAAGGCCGCCTCCGACTATGTGAAATACCTCGGCCCGACGTACTACTCATTCAACATCGGTAAGATCCACTACGTTGTCATTGATGACATCGACTGTTCGGCCTACGACGGCACGACCAGCAGGAAGTACACAAAGAATCTTTCTTCCGAGCAGATCGAATGGCTGAAGAAGGATCTGTCCTATGTCTCCAAGTCCACTCCTCTGATCATCACGACCCACGCCCAGATCTTCACTCCGGTCGCTGGGGATGTGTTCAGGATCGATCATCAGGAGAGCAATACCAAGGAATTGTTCTCAGTTCTTAAAGGCTATAAGGTTCATTTCGTGACCGGTCACACCCACGTGATATACAATGTCAATCCTTCCGAGTCTGGCATATTCACGGCCGAAAACACCTACGAGCACAACGCAGGCTCGATCTGCGGATCCTGGTGGTGGTCCGGAAACCTGACCTCCGGAGTGTATGTCGGCACCGACGGCTCTCCTGCCGGCTACAGCATCTGGGACATCGACGGCACTGACATCAAGTGGAAGTTCAAGGCTACCGCCTGGGACGAGAGTTACCAGTTCAGAAGCTACGATCTCAACAAGGTCTATTTCTCCTACAGCAAGGATGTTCCGAATATGCCGACCGACAATGTCGAGCTTACGGACAAGGGCTTCGGTCAATACGTCAAAGAATATCCTGAGAGCTCAAAGAACGAGGTTCTCATCAACATCTGGAACTGGAACTCCAAATGGACGCTGACCGTCACCGACGAGAGCGGCAAGGAACTCAAATGGACCAGGACATCGACCTTCGACCCTCTGCACATCGCCGCACTTTCGGCTAAGAGGTACAACAATTCTGGACTCAAGGAGCGTCCGAGCTTTGTTACGGAAAAGTGGCATCACTTCTTCAAGGTGACGGCTCCTGACGCTAACGTGGATCTGACCATCAAGGTCACGGACGAGTTCGGCAATGTCTACACCGAGAAGATGGAGCGCCCGAAGGCGTTCAAGGTCGAGGACTTCGCGAAAAAATAATTAAACCACGCGTTTAACAACTTAATAAACAAATTATAATCCTTATGAGAGTTATCAAATCATTTGCTGTCTCTCTGACGCTGATGCTGGCCTGCCTTACGGCAGCTTTCGCTCAGAATCAGAGAGAGGTTTCGGGAAAGGTTCTCGATGCCGCCCAGCAACCTCTTGTCGGAGTCGCGGTTCTCGTTGACGGAACGAGCAACGGAACCATGACCTCCGAAAACGGTACTTTCTCATTGATGGTCCCAGCCGGGAATGTCACCCTTGAGGTGTCCTCCCTTGGCTATGCCACAAAGAAAGTGTCTGTCCCCGCTTCACAGGCATCTGTCACTATCGTCCTGGAGGAAGATAACATGATGCTGAACGAGACGGTTGTTGTCGGTTATGGTACACAGAAGAAAGTGAACCTTACCGGAGCCATATCAGTCGTTGGAGACAAGGAACTCAAGGACCGTTCGTCACACAACCTTGTGACAATGCTTCAGGGGTCTGTTCCGGGACTCAACATCACGACCCAGTCCGGTAATCCGGGCAGCACCGGTAAACTGAACATCCGTGGATTCACATCCATCAACGAGGCCAACCCTATCGTGATGATCGACGGGGCGCTTGGAGACCTTGAGGATGTCAACCCTAACGATGTGGAGAGCATCTCCGTCATCAAGGACGCAGCCGCCGCAGCTGTCTATGGAGCCCGCGCCGCCTACGGTGTCATCCTCGTCACCACCAAGAACGGTTCGAACGAGGACGGCAAGGCCACGATTCGTTACAACGGACGTTGGGGCTGGGAAGAGCCTACCACATCCACGAATTACGAGAACAGAGGCTACTGGTCTGTCTATACCCTTGACAAATTCTGGAGCGCGTCTGAAACCGGAAATTACACCTACTATTCCCAGGAGGATATGCTTCAGCTTCTCGCCCGTGTCAACGACAAGACCGAGAATCCTGACCGTCCTTGGGTAGTGAAGGAAGTCCGCGGAGGCCGCGAGCAGTGGGTCTATTACTGCAACACCGACTGGTACCACGAGATGTTCAGGGACCAGCACCCTGTCCAGCAGCAGAATGTCTCCATCAGCGGAGGCAGCAAGAACATCAAGTACTTTGTCTCAGGCGGCTACGACCGCCAGACGGGCGTGATGAAAGCCGCCGAGCCGGATGTCTTCAAGAAGTACAACCTCAGGGCTAAGATCGACGCGAAGCTCAACAGGATGATGCGTTTCTCTAACAACACATCTTTCTATTCTTCGAAATATTCCTGGATCGGCGGTGATGACATTCAGGATGTCTATCGCAACCTTCGTCACAATCCGGCCTCGCTTCCTTTGTTCAATCCGGACGGGACAGGACTGTACTCCAATCCTATGATCAACTCGAAGTACAATGTGGCCAACGGACGTCACATCATCTTCGCGATGGGGAAGCACAAGAACTACGACAAAAAGTTCAATTTCACCAACACCTCCGAGCTTGTCATCACTCCTGTCAAGGAGTTCAATCTCACGGCCAACTTCACCTACAGAAAGGTGGTGCGTGATGAGATGCACCGTCAGGTGAACGTTCCTTACGGTATCAGGCCTGGTGTCACTTCGGCTTATACGACAGGAATCGGTGAGGACATGCTTGTGGAACGCAACAGGGACTACAACTACTTGTCCGGCAACCTCTTCGGCACCTACGAGGACACTTTCAAGGACGCACACAATCTGAAGATTATGGGTGGTGTCAACTTTGAGACCTACCACTACAAGAATGTGAAGCAGACAGGAAAGAACCTGTCCGACGAGTATCTCAATGACTTCGACCTTGTTGTCCCGGATGAGAGCGGAGCCACGATCACTGAACTGTCAGGCGGTCAGAGCGAGTATGCCTTGTTGGGTTTCTTCGCCCGTCTGAACTATGACTACAAAGGACGTTACCTGTTCGAGACTTCCGGCCGTTACGACGGCACTTCGAGATTCGCCAAAGGGCATCGCTGGGGATTCTTCCCGTCGGCGTCAGCCGGATGGCGCGTTTCGGAAGAGCCGTTCTTCGAGCCGCTCAAGAATGTGGTGAACAACCTCAAGCTCCGCGCCTCGTTCGGATCTCTCGGAAACCAGAATGTGTCCGACTTCGCCTATATGCGTACAATTTCATTGTCCAAGATAGACTACACTTTCGGTGAGGGCACGAGTAAGGCGAGCAAGGCCGACATTTCAGCGCCTAACTCATCCTCTCTTACCTGGGAGACCTCCCAGCAGTACAATGTCGGAGTGGATGTCTCAATGCTCAGGAGCAGGCTTGACTTCACCGCCGAAGCCTACATCCGTGACACAAAGAATATGCTTGTTCAGGGCAACGCCCTCCCAAGTGTCTATGGAGAGTCCGCTCCTAAGGAGAACTCCGCTGACCTCCGCACTAAAGGTTACGAGGTTTCCCTTGGCTGGAGGGATTCGTTCCAGCTTGCGGGAAGCACGTTCAACTACAGCGTGAGAGGTTCTGTCAGCGACTACGTCTCACACATCACAAGGTATGCCAACAACCCTGACAAGCGTCTTAATGACTACTATGTCGGTCAGAGAATCGGTGAACTGTGGGGCTTCGTTGTCGATGGCTTGTTCGCTACCGATGAGGAGGCTCAGGACTATCAGGCAAATGTGCTTGACGCTCTCTCTTTGATCGGCACGGGTAGAATGCACGGCGGTTTCCTTGCCGGAGACCTTCGTTATGTCGATCTGGACAATGACCAAAGCGGCCCTGGCGGAATCAACATGCTTTCATACGGCTCCAACACTGTCGCTGATCCGGGTGACCGTAAGATCATAGGAAACCAGCTTCCAAGCCTCCAGTACGGATTCAATCTGGCATTTGACTGGAAAGGATTCGATGTCTCGGCTTTCTTCCAGGGAACAGGAAACCACTATTGGTATCCGGCGGGAATGAACATAGCCTTCTGGGGACCGTATTCCTATCCTTATGTAACTACTTTCCAGCCGCGTGACTTTATGCAGAGGGTGTGGTCTGAGGAGAATCCTGACGCTTATTATCCAAGGGCGAGAGGCTACTCTTCGACCGGAGGAGAACTCAAGCTTATCAACACCCGTTACCTCCAGAACATCAGGTATCTGAGGTTCAAGAACCTTACTGTCGGCTACACTATTCCTAAGAAACTGACGAACGCCATCCACGTGGATAAGATTCGTTTCTATTTCTCGGGAGAGAACTTGGCCTATTGGTCTCCGATCAAGAAGCACACAGAGTATCTTGATCCGGAATCAGCTTACCGTCGCAAGACTAATGTTGACGCAAACGGCGTGTACAAGAATTCCGATGCTTCTGACGCGGTCGCTTACCCTTGGCAGAAAACGTTTATGTTCGGTATAGACATCACTTTCTAAAGCAGGAGGAAATACGAATATGAAAAAATATCTTTTACCTATAGTGGCTCTTGCCTTGGCCGTCACCTCGTGTGATTTCCTTGACACCACTCCTCAGTCGAAACTCGCTCCGGAAAACTATTTCCGAAACGAGAACGATATGAAATTGTTCTCCAATTCATTCTACTCCAGTCTGTTCGCCAATACTCCTTATGATGACCAGTCTGACTTGAATTTCACAAAAGGCTCCCTGTCCGACGAATTGATGGGTTACACCCGCATTGTGCCGTCAGGAACTGGAATCAGCGGCTGGGATTGGAAGGTGCTCCGTAAGATCAACACTATGCTCGGGAATATGGACAAGTGCAGCGATGAGGCCGTTGTCAAGGAATATACCGCCTTGGCAAAGTTCTTCCGCGCGAAGTTCTATTTCGAGAAAGTTAAGCAGTTCGGTGACGTTCCGTGGTACGAAAAGGAGCCAGGCTCCACCGATGAGGATCTATACAAGCCTCGCGACAGCAGGGAATTGGTTATGTCCAATATGCTTAAAGACATCGACGAGGCGATTGAAGGACTCCCTGACGGGGTAAGCACTTATCGTGTGAACAAGTGGGCCGCCTATATGCTGAAGGCTCAGTTCTGTCTGTTCGAGGGTACTTACCGCAAGTATCACGGCATTTCCTACGCTGATGGCAGATCCGCTGACGATTACCTCCGTCTTGCCTACGAGGCGGCTGAGAAGGTGATGACTTGCGGCCTCTACAAACTGGCTCCTGACTATGGCCGTCTTTTCAGTGAGGAGGACGCCGATCAAGGCGAGTTTATCCTTGCCGTCAAGTTCGACCAGTCCATTGGCCGCTACCACAACGGCACCCAGTATGCCATCGAAAGGGGCGCCGGTATGTCCAAGAAATTCGTGGATAGCTTCCTTATGAAGGATGGCTCACGTTTCTCTGATAAGGAAGGATGGGAGAGAATGTCTTTCGTTGACGAGATGAAGGACAGGGATCCTCGTCTGGGGAAGATTGTGCGTCTGCCTTCCTATGTCAGGGTTACCTCCAACAGAGGCACGTCCAGCGGTCCTAACCTCAAGGAAGGGACAAGCACTGGCTACCAGATCGACAAGTATGTTATGGATCAGTCGATCCCTACCGCCGAGAGGGCCAGTATGTCCTACAACGACTTGCCTGTTTATCGTCTCGCTGAGGCTTATCTTATCTTCGCCGAGGCCAAGGCTGAACTGAATGTCCTCACGCAGGATGACGTTGACAGATCGATCAATCTCCTTCGCGACAGAGTCGGGATGCCTCATCTGAAGCTGGACGGGCTCACGGTCGATCCGTTCCTCGTCTCTGACGACTACGGCTACCTTAACCTCAGGCAGGTCAATCCGTCCAATCTCGCGCAGATTCTTGAGGTACGCCGTGAAAGAACCATCGAGCTTTGCCTTGAGTTCTCAAGCCGCTGGGACGACATCCGCAGGTGGAAAGAGGGACAGTGCTTCGCCCAGCCGCTGAGGGGAATATATTTCCCTGCCCCTGGCGCTTATGACCTCACCGGTGACGGTGTGCCTGATGTCTATCTTTACGCTTCGTCAAGAGTAGATGCCGCCGCTCAGAAAGAGATGGAAAAGTACGGAAAGGATCACGTCGCTTTCTTCCAGATTCAGGAGATCGAGATCGACGGTAAGTATGTGGCATATTCAGATGGTATCGTCCTGAGCGAAGGTGACCACGGTTTTATGGAGTACTTCCATAAGTTCAACCGTGTCTTCGACGAGAACAGGGACTACCTCTATCCTATTCCGGTTGGTGACAGGCAGCTGAATATGAATCTTGCCCAGAATCCTGGCTGGAACGACGGCCTTAACTCTGGCGGCAACACCGGAGATGACACGGATGACGGTAACAATTAATCAGTCTTACAAACGTAGATATTATGAAAATATTCAAGAATATACTAAGACTCTGCGCCGCCGCTATCATCGCTCTGCCGATGGCAGGCTGCGGTCAGGACGAGCTTGTCAAGCCGAGTGCCCTCCTGTCGGAGTCCAGTCTGACTTTTGAAGCCATAGGCGCCGAATCCCAGACTCTGACCATCGCATCGGATGAATCTTGGTTCATCGATGTGGACGCTGACTGGATTACGGTTGACCCTATGTCCGGAACAAACACTGTTGATGTGACTGTTACAGTCACCGACAATGTCAAGAACGGTGCGATGGACGCTCCCCGCGAGGGAACCCTTACCATTGCCAACAACAGAGGCTATTCCATCCGTACGGTAATCTATCAGGAAGGTGACAATTACCTCGGAGTGGAGGAGATGCCGATCTCGAAAATATTCACCCTCGATGATGGTTTGTTCGCAAAAGTGGCTGAGGCTCAAGTTGTAGCTCTGACATCCGATGGGTTCGTGGCGACTGACGAGAGCGCCTCGATCTATGTCTCCTACAAGGGGGAGATCGCCATAGGTGACAAGGTTTCACTCGCCGGCGAGAAGGTCACTCTTTATGGCAACGCCGCCCTTGAGGCCGGTGGTGTCACAGTCAAGTCCAACGCTGAGGTCACCCGTCCTGAACCGGTGGATCTGCTTTCCAATCTCGATCCTTCCAAGGCTAACGTTGTCACTTATGTCACCGTCGAGGCAGGACTTCTTGGCCACGAGCTTAAGTTTGAGCAGTCTCTTCCGGTTGCGATAAAACTTCTCGACCCAAGAGCCGGTGTGGTTGACATTGAGTCTGTGAATATGCACAACATCTCGGTCAAGGCCTACGTCCTCGGACTTTCCGATGGAGAGTTGACCCTTGCCGTGACCGATGTGCAGGATAACGGAATCAACGATAGCCTCAATGCCTATTTCTACGATGATTTCTCCTGGATGAAATCATACATCGACGCTTCAGGCGTCAGGGTTGATGACTCAGTTGGTGACAACAATTCCGGTGGAGAGGCTCCGAACCTGAGGAGCAACGACGCTCTGTCGGGACTTCTTAAAGCCTTGACCGATAAGGGCTACGAGGATCTGAATCCGAATAGCAAGGTCATCTATGCTCAGAAATATTACTGGAAGTTCGGCAAGACAAGCACCGCTACTGTTAACAATAACAACGGTATGATCCTCCCTAAGCAGGACTTCAAGGGAGACGAGTTGATCAATGTCGATCTTGATTTTGACTGGGCGGCTCATATGACCGGCTCCGGCAACATTGACAAGGTTCAGATTGTGGTCGAACTCACCGGCAAGGGATTCTTCGACAACGGCACGCAGATCAGTGATCCGTTCGTGACCACGCAGGAGAAGGGACATCTTGAGTGGCAGCACGCTACTGTGGCCGCCAAGGGAGTCAATAACACGACACGCTTTATCATCCGTCCTGCCGAGTATGCATCCGTAACTCCTGACCAGCAGCGTTGGCATCTTGACAACATCAAGATCGCTGATTCCGACATTCCATATTCGGATCCTGTCTATGCCAAGGTCATTGTTTCCGATGATGTCATCACATTTGAGGGAACTCCGGACAAGCCTTACGAATTGAAGATCGAGTCTGACAATCCTTGGACTTTGACCAAGGGCTCTGACGCTGATTGGCTGTCCCTTGATGTCATAGAAGGTCCGGCAGGTGAGGAAACCACGGTCAAGATCACTTGCGAGCCAAGCACAAGCTCCAAGCTCCGCCACGCCGTAATCACTTTGGCTTCAGCTGACACCAGAAAGAACATCCACGTCGTTCAGTCCGCCGCCGGCGGAGAGCTTGATCCGCTGATCAGCATCTCTACAGGCAACACTGTCGAGGTTCTTGGCCAGGGCGCCGAGTTCACGGCAAAGATCCAGTCTAACGTTGAGTTCGAGACCGAGATCAACGGCTCTTGGATCACAGAGGTCTCCACTCCTGCCACAAAGGCTGTCGTCGAGACTGTATCCAAGACCTTCAAGGCCGAGCCTAACCTCACAGGAACTGACAGAACCGGAACCATCCGCTTCTTCAAGGACAACATCGAGTCTGTCCTCACTGTAAAGCAGGCCAAGTTCGAGCCTAGCATCACGGTGACATATCCAGGAGTCAACACCATCGCCGGAATAGGTGAGACGAGAAAGCTCAACATTGTGTCCAATGTTCCTTTCACCGTCACCGCTCCGTCATGGGTGAAGCTTCCTGCGATGAACATTCCTGCCGCCGGAACCTATCCTGTTGACGTGACCTTCGAGGCCAATTCAGGCACCGCAAGAACAGGCCAGGTTGTGTTCAAGAACGCCGAGTACAACTACACTTACACTGTTGACGTGGCTCAGGCAGCCGCCGGTGTCTGCTTCTTCGATGATTTCGGATGGTTGACTCCACTTATTGATACATACACAGCGGCTGGAGGTAAAGTCGGTGACACGATCGGAAACAAAAAAGATGACAGCGCGATCAACATCTATGGCGACGCTGTGAAAGCCTTCACTCTGCCTGCGTTCGCCAATGCCGGCTACGAGGACATGAATCCTTCCCTTGAACTGATCTATCTCCAGGACAAGTACCTCAAGTTCAACAAGACAGGAGGCAAGAACACTTCCATCAGACTTCCTAAGCTTCCTCTTACATCCGCTACGGACGTGACTGTGGAGTTTGACCATGCCGCCATGGTGCAGGGAAGCGGTAAGGTGGACGATTCAGGAGTCGTTGTTGTGATCGAGGGTGACGGCCAGTTCGAGAACGGCACCAAGTACAGCGATGTGCTTAAGGTTGACCAGCCTACCGGCACTTACAGCTGGACACACTCTTCGGCGAAGATCAAGGGCGCCACGGCCAACACGAGACTTGTCGTTGTGATGTACCGTGTGCTTGTCAAGGACGACAGCGGCAACTACACCGGATCTTACAACTACAAGGTAAGCGGTGCGGGACGTATCTTCATCGACAACATCAACATCCACAAGTAATAGTGCGATAACTCTATAATGAAGGAGGCCGACCCAAAAGGGTCGGTTTCTTTCATTATATAGTATGGCACAGAGTTGTCGAAAGGCTCATCCAGAGTTCCGCTTCGCTCCATCCACCCTTCGGAACTCCGTTCCTTCGGGAGCCTCTCACGAGGCTGTGGCCGGTCACGCTCTGTCAGAGCCACCTGACCCTATACAACGATTCCTAATGGTGACTTCTCAGTGACAAGTACCATGCTTTGAGCCTGTTTATGCATTGACTCGGTTTTATAGGCGACATACTTCCTGAGGTTATGCGCTAATGATACCAACCCCCATTCCACTTTTGTCTTTCTCCTTGAGTTCAAATGGAACCTCTTGGAGCCATGGTTGAACTTTATATTTCCAAAGCAGGCTTCGGGTTCTGTCGGTCTGTTGCCGCGATGCATCAGCCTGCGCTGACTTGTGAGCAATGTTTTTGCGGAGCTCTTGTATGAGTTTACCCTGTGATTGACCTCAATCGTTCTTCTGTCGGATCTGCCGCCACCGCAATCTCAGCTCAGCCGGAAAGAGGATGGCGCGGGAGGTTTAAGTGCCTCTCGGAACGGAGCGGCAGGACCTCACGGCGAAGGAGGCGGTGGAGGGTGGCGCCACCTTCGGGACCGGTCGCACAACGACTGAGGAGATCCGGTTTCTTAAGCACTTGATCCCGTTTGGGGAACAAATAGCCCACGACACCGCGCATGACACCACGCATGACACCACCAATGAGATCGCCGTCCATGCACATTATTACCTAAACAGAATCACATAACGACATACAGTCTTATCTCAGCCCTGCTTGTCACGCACACACCAAGAAGTCCAAAACGCTGATACTCATTACATAGCGTTTCCAGGCGCACGAAGAGATTCACACCTAGGAGTCGGAACCTTGCCCACAACGGCCTGAAATGCCAACCGCCTCTTTCAGGTGTGCAAATCCGTTCACCCCTAGAAACGTAAAGTGCTGATGTTCTTCATATAAGGTTTCTAGGTGTGAGAAGCCATTCACACTTGAGAGTTGAAAGGTAGATGAGCAGGTGGGAAGGTAGGAGAAGATATGTGGATAGATAGGTGGATAGATGGATGGTAGCGACTTATTTGTGGACACAACGTGCATGTGGAACGAGTACGATAGGGAAGGACAAATGTGGTGAAATCGGCGAGCACGCCACCATGCCCCTGAACCGCTTGCAGGGGACATTACGGTGTTCGCCAACTGCAAGCGAAGAGCCATGCTGTGATATTCAGGGAATTGCGATGGAACCTTCTTAGGATAAGGGTATCCCGCAACCAACAGCCGGTAGACAACCTGGCTAGGATTCAACTTCAGGCTCTACATACGCTAAACCTGGCTCCATCCAAGTTTGACACATACTTGTACACCTGATCAACTAAATCCCTCCCACGACTTTGTCGTGGGCACTCTTCCGTTCACAAGGCCATGGGTGCCTATGGCTTTCCGAATGGCACCCTCCTGAACTTCTTGGTATGCAAACAAAGAAGCTGACCTTTTGAGTCAGCCTCTTTCAGATTTTAACGATTGTCAATGCCTCGCTCCTGGTTCACCCAGATGAGCCGGGAAGTGTCGTAGCCTCGTCTGGAGGCTTCGGAAAGGACCATGTCAACGGCTTTTTGAGGAATCTGTGGGGATCGGGACAGAATCCAAAGGTACTTGTCGCTTGAGCTGCCGACGAGGGCGAGGCAATAGTCATCGTCAATCATAAGGACACGGTAGTCAGAGTAGAAGAACAGGAAGAAGGAGACACGGAGCAGAGCCGGGTTGTTGACCGGATCAGGTTGCTTGGCCTTGCCGATGGCTGTCTTTGACCGGCTGTCCTTCCATCCGGTGTTGGTGACACTGATCTTGCCGTCATCCCTGAGGACATATTCAGCGGCGGCGTGCGAGATCCCTCTTTCGAACGGGTGGTCGAATCTGGCGATCTCGTACCATGTGCCAAGGTAGCGTTTGAGGTCAAAGGAGGTTACGGGAGATTTGTCGACCTTTTCCGCGCGAAGGCATAATGACAAAGCTGTAGCGAAGAAGACAGCCGCAGTTAATTTTAGGAAACATTGCATGATAACAGGTGTTTTATGTGGTTGTAATTATGATGTGAATCAATTACTTACAAAAACAGTGCCTGCAATCGGACAATGCTCCTACCGCCTCTCCACGGTTGTCAGGCAGTAAGGACCGGAATGGATGACTGTGCCGGACTTGAAGATCTCTTGCAGGAGAGGTTCGCTTTCTAGTCTTGATCTGCGTGTGAGGATGGAGGAAAAGCTACAAATCAAGGCTGTCCGGATTCAGAAGAAAGTCGAATAAGCCTACCCTCAAGATTCCGTCATAATCGTGGTATGAGGTAATACGGTCTTTCACTACGATGATTTTCTTGAATGAATCAGGAATATTTATCAGAGATTTCTTCTCTTGCCTGACTTTGTCATCATCTTCCATTCGGAGCGCGGATTGTATGTAATACCTCTTGCTTCCTTGATTGGCGACAAAATCAACTTCAAGTCGCTTGCGCTCTTGCTTTCCATCAGCGTTCCGCTCCATGATTTCAACCATCCCGACATCAACATTATAACCACGGTATTTCAATTCATTATAGAGAACGTTCTCCATTATGTGCGTTTCTTCTATCTGTCTAAAACCAAGAATGCTGTTCCGCAATCCTATATCCGTGAAGTAGTACTTGGTCTCTGTGCCTATATATTTGCGGCCCTTTACATCGTAGCGCAAAGCCTCTGTTATCAGAAATGACTCGTTGAAATAACGAATATGTCGTGCCACTGTTTCGCTGGACACGTGTTTCTTTTCAACGCTTTCGAATGTTTTGGATATTCGTCTAGGATTGCATGGAGAACCCATTGATGAGGCCAATGTCCGAAGCAATTCTGTGATTCCCTCGCCGCTTTTTAACTTGTTCCTCTCAACTATGTCCTTGATATATACCGTTTCAACAAGGTTTGACAGGTAGGTGATTTTTTGTTGTTTGGTCTTGAAAGACAAAATTTGTGGCAGCCCGCCGAACTCGATATACTCGCTCCATGCTTCATCTTTATCACCATCAAATGTACTTATATATTCTGAAAAAGTCAATGGCTGCATACGGATTTCTTGTGAGCGACCTCTGAATTCAGTCACAATGTCGGTGGAAAGGAATCTTGAGTTGCTTCCAGTCACAAAAATATCAAATACTTCATTGTGCATCAGGCTGATGAGAACTTCCACGAATCTGTCCATAAGTTGCACTTCATCAAGCAGAAGATAGTGTGTCTTATTATCGGAAATTCTACTGCGGACCATCTTCAAGAATTCTTTTGGCTCACGCAGTTCCTCTATTTCCATATCGTCAAAAGAGAGATATATGATGTGGCCATCATCCACGCCATTGTCTTTAAGCCATTGCCCGAATATGTCCCTGAGCAGCACTGATTTACCGCAGCGTCTGATACCTGTGATGGTTTTTACCAGACCATTGCCCATACTGTCGATAAGTTGTTGCAGATATTGAGTCCTTTGCACCATGGTGTCTGATTTTTCTGTAACTTGTTACAAATTTTTCAGGTGCAAAATTAGCGATTTGTTTGTGAACGACAATGCTGCATCTTAAAAAAGTGTAAAATGTTACGGATTTATCGGATGGTCACCGTCGTGAGGCAGTAAGGTCCGGAATGAATTACGGCGGTGCCGGACTTGAAGATCTCTTGTAGGAGCGGTTCGCTTTCTAGCCTTGATCTGCGTGTGACAATGGTCAAATGCCTTGCCTCGGAGCCACTTGCGGAAGCTTCGCCGATGTCCTCGGCCAGCTTGTCGCAATCCTTGCCGTAGTCAGTGATCTGACGGCCGATGTAGGTGTCGATGTTCTTGGGTCTGTGGAGGAAGACTGTGGCGACCTGCGTGCCTTCAGGGACTTTAGCGCAGATGGAACCGTAGCCGATGTAAGGGTTAACGTCCCGGATAATCGCCGATGCGGAGAAAACAGCGAGCAGCAGACCTGCTCCTAGCAGGAAAGACGGAATATTCCAGCATTTCCGCTTGACAAGAAACCATAGCCCGATGCAGTTCGCAATCGTCAGGAGGATGATTCCGTTGATGACAGGGATTTCCCGGGCGAAGGAATATTCATTCAACAGTTCATTCACCGCTGGGACGCTGACCGCTCCGAGAAGGATCAGCAGAGCGCCCGCGCCGACGATGATGAACAGGACGTTGAAGATTCCGACGGCCCAAGGCATCCAGCGGTGCTCGCCGGTTCTGCCAAGCAGGACGGGAAGCAGATAGACGATGAACGGGAAGACCGGAACAAGGTAGATCGGCAGTTTGGAACTGAAGCACGACAGCATCACGATTGTCGAGACTATCGCGCAAAGGAGCAGAATCTCCAGATCGGAACGCTTGGAGGACGGAGTATGTGAGGAATCCGAGGTTCCGGCGGCTTTGTCCGATGGCAGATGGCGCGCCGGAATCAGCGACACCACGAGCGAACCTATCAGCAGAAGGCAGTACGGAGCGAGGCACCACCAGATGGACACAAGGTAGAACCAGAACGGTTTGGCGTGCGTGAAGGCGTTGACCGCGCGTCCCATCGTCTGTTTGAACAGAAGGTTGTCGATGTACTCGGCGCCGCCTTCGAACCACACGCAAGTGAGCCAAATCGCGGCGAGACCGGCGATGATGCCCCAGGTTTTGAGTCCAAGATACTTACGGAATCCTTTCCAGTCCCGTTTCACGGCGAGGAACACGGCTATCGCCAACGGAGGCATCAGCAGACCGACCGGCCCTTTGGTGAACAGCGCTAAGAAAATCCACACGGGAAGCATCACGGGGTCGGATTTCCGCGCGCCTTCTCCGCTGTACATCCGGTAGAAAGTGGCTATGGCCAGCGTGATGAAAAGGCACATCAGCATATCCATCCTCAGCACGACCATCGTTCCGAGGAACATCACGCAGGTCAGAATGGTCTGTGTCGTTAACTGGACTCTTGGAAAGAAAGCGCTTGAGGCCCCTAATGGAGGTACATGTCGTTTGGCCGCAGAGTCTGATGCTGAAGGAACGAGCCCTATTTTTGAGGTTGTCGAGTAATCAGTCTTGCTGATCATATTATTCAAGCGCTCCCGGAATACTGAACCCGGGAGCGCATTTTAGTAACTTCTATTATGATTAACGGTGGTGGCTCTGTGGCACTTTGATGAGGTGGGTGGTGTTGTAGCCACGGTGCTTGTCCTCGGCGACGTATTGCGGCACAGAATATACCAACATAGCCACCCCAAGCTTTCGGAGGTTAGCCATGATAATGTCTCTTACTGACCACTTATGCTCAAGTATCCATTACTGAATTGCCTCAATCTGCTCCTTGGAGAGCTTTGTGTACAGCTTGATCTGCTCAATCGGCATTCCACTGGTAAGCAGAGCCTTGGCCACGTCTAGTCTGCCTTCAATCATTCCTTCGGCCTTTCCTTCAGCCTTCCCTTCAGCTTTTCCCTTGGCCAAACCCTCAGCCATACCTTTAGCCATACCTTCAGCCATACCTTTAGCCATACCTTTAGCCATACCTTTAGCCATACCTTTAGCCGTCCCGTCAGCAATCCCCTTTGCCTCTCCGTCGGCGTATCCTTTCTCGAAGCCCTTGCGCTCGGCGAATTCCCGCTGCGCCAGAATGTCCCACTCGTTCATCTTGTCAATTTCGTATTTAAGTTTCTTATCCTTGTCGAACGCCGCGACCTCGCACGCCTCGGCGAGCCGTCTGGAAATTCCTCCGGCCTCCTCGATCCATTCGGGGACCCTTTGGAAGCCCTCACTGTTCCTGAATATGTAGAACAGCCTGTCGAACTCCGTCACGCACTCTTCCAGCGTCTTGGTGAACAGCGTCATCTCCACAAAGATAATACTAATTGTCTGATTCGCAACCATTCCGGTGCGTCTTTCTGTGAACTGCCAGTACGAGATGAAGTGGTCGGTGTCCCAGAGGGACTCGTCGTCGTGCCTCAGGCGGTAGTTCAGGAACGACACCACATAGACAGGACGCAGCCCCTTGTACCGTTCCCCGTTCGACAGTTCAAGATGGTAGAGCCCCGACGCGTAATAGACGCACCTTTCGAAGAAGTTGTCCTCCTCGGCGGCCTGCATCTCCACAACAAAAGTTCTGCCTGATTTGTCACGGCAGACCAGATCCAGCACTGTCTTTTTCCCATAGGGTACATCCCGCCGCTGCTCGCGGTCGGAATATTCGGTGATGTCATCGATTCTGGCCTCTGAGGGTAGGATCATGTTCAGCACCCCGATTAGGATGTCCTTGTTGTTTTTGTCGGCGAACACCGCCTTGAATCCCACGTCGCTCCTCAGGTTCACGAACGGAGCGAGTTCCTGTTTCTTTTCATTGAAATACATATGGTTCAAAATTTAAATAAATATTTGAACCGCAATAATATGCACAATAAACGTAAATAACGAAAAGAAACCTATAAGAAATATAAAAAACAGAAATTTATTCGTTAATACCACTAAAGAAACCACTTCGTCACGGCTGGCAAATAACATTTCACATAAACCAAGGATTCTGAGTTGTTTTGTATGATTGCCCAACTTCCATGATTCAATTGGTCACTTAGGTACGCTCAGTGACCGGAATCGGCCGACAGCCTGTTTGTAGAGCCATCGTCCCGTCGCCGATTCGCAGAACAATTGGCCGGTTGTTGATCTTGCCGGATCATAGGCCGGTAGCTGGCTTACCGAACCATAGGTCCGTAGCTGACTTGCTGAACCATAGGTCGCTGAACTTGTTGAAGTGCCGAAGCGACTGGGCTACTTCTTGCTTATAGTCGTCAGGCAGTAAGGCCCGGAGTAAAGGACGGTGCCATTGCTGAAGAGTTTCTGTAATTCAGGGATTGTTTCCAGTCTTGACGTGCGTGTGATGATTGTCAGAGGCTTGTCGGAGGCGGAGACCGCTTCCACAAGGCGTTCCGGCTCCTTGCCGTAGTCGGTGATCTGACGGCCGATGTAGGCATCGATGTTCTCTGGTCTGTGCAGGAAGACCGTGGCGACATCGGTGCCTTCGGGAACCTTCGAGCAGATGGAGCCGTAGCCGATGTACGGATTGATGTCCTTGACGACCGCCGAAGCGGAGAACACCGCGAGGAAAAGACCTGCACCCAAAAGGAGTGCGGGAATATTCCAGACTTTCCGTTTGAGCAGGAACCATATTCCCAGAATATTCGCCAAAGTCAGAAGAATTATGCCGTTGATTATCGGGGCTTCGAGGGCGAAAGGATATTCAGTCAAAAGGTCATTGAGAGCCGGGATTTTGACAGCCCCGAAAAGAACCGGCAATGCGGCCAAACCAATGACTGTGAATATGATCGAGAATATTCCTACACCCCAGCGCATCCATCCGCGTTCCCCGATGCGGTCAAGAACGGTAGGGAACAGATAGACGCAGAACGGGAAGACCGGCACGAGGTAGATCGGCAGCTTGGAACTGAAGGAGGACAGCATCGCGACTGTGGAGATGATCGTGCAGAGGAAAAGAATCTCTAAGTCGGAACGGCCCTGTTTTGGGCAATTCGACGCATCTGATGTGTCAGAAATACCGACTTTTGACTGTGCTTGGCCGGAAGTCTCTTCAACACATGTATTCCGAACCGGCAGCAGCGAGGCGACAAACGTCCCGACCAACAGCAGGCTGTACGGTGCCAGACACCAGATAATAGCCACGAGATAGAACCAGAACGGCTTGGCGTGGGTGAAGGCGTTGACGGCCCGCCCGACGGTCTGTTTTACCAAAAGGTTGTTGATGTACTCCGATCCGCCCTCGATCCAGACACAGCCGATCCAAAGGGCCGCAAGCCCGGCGATGATGCCCCAAGTCTTGAGACCCAAGTACTTGCCGAATCCTTTCCAGTCCCGTTTCACGGCGAGGAACACGGCTATTGACAGCGGCGGCATAAGGAGCCCCACAGGTCCCTTTGTGAAAAGGGCGAGGAATATCCACACCGGCAGCATCACGGAATCCGATCTTCGCGCTCCGTCCCCTGAGTACATCCGATAGAAGGTCCAGAGAGCCAGCACGATGAACATACACATCAGCATATCCATCCTCAGCACGATCATAGTCCCGAGGAACATAACGCAGGTCAGCGTCATTCCGGCCAGAGCCATTCTGTCCATCGCTGACTTGCCTTTCATCACCCACTTGTCCATTATCCCCGTGATGACGAACGCCGGGATCAACGAGAACATCGACAACGCAAGGCAGCTGTGATGCCCGAACAACAGTCTGCACAGCATCACAATCCAGAAATAAAGCGGTGGTTTGTCAGCGTAGGCCAGTCCGTGGTTGTAGAATGCGAATGTATGCCCGTCCGCAAGAGCCTCGTTCGCTATGCTGAGATACCTCAACTCGTTGGACGGCGTGAAATCCCTCGTCAGCATCACCGGAAAAAGGCATACGAAAGTGAAGACGAAGACCGTCATCATCGGATGGCGGGTGAATATGTTGCCCTTCCCTGGCTGTAGAGTGTTATTTTTCATCTGAAGATTCTTTTTTGCCTGATCCCAGGATCAGATTCCTTATGTAAACCACAAACCCGAACATCTGGCCGAGGATCAGTACCGGGTCAAGCCGGATGATGCCGTAGATGATGATCATCCCGGAACCTACGATGCTGATGATCCAGAATCCCCTCGGAAGCACGGATGTATGCCAGTGGTGTGAGAAGGCAAACTGATAGACGAACCGCAGCGTGAACATCAACTGCCCCGTTGACCCGAACACCACGAGCCACATCGGAATGTCGCTGTTGCGGAAGAAGTTCTGTGAATATCCCCGGGCGTCCTTGAACAGAAGCATGGCGGCTACAAACGGAAGAGCTGCCAGCAGAACTCTTGTGAGGATCTTCATACGGTTCCATATCCCGTTGGCATTCAGGTTCCAAAGATAGATGAAGTAGGCGATGAACTGTCCGAGGATGATGGAGAAATCATTCCTCAAGACTCCGTAGATGAACATCAGGCATGCTCCGATCACGCTGAAGATCCAGTAGGACACCGGGGAGACCGATTCATGAGCCATCTCGGATTTCAGCCATTGGAGCGCTGTCCTTAATCCGAAGAATGCCTGGGCGGAGAAACCCAGGGTGAAGGTAAGCCAGGCGGGGATGTTGTCAAACATAAACCAGAATATTAATTCCGCTCCTCATCGACATTGCCTTTGCCCACGAAGTAGTTGATGTACCGTGGCTTCATCCAGCGGTAGGCGAAGCAGTCCGCGAACGGCCCCCAGAGCCTGTTCCAGAGATGGAACTTGGATGTGCCTGCCGTGCGTGGGAAATGCCTTACCGGAACCTGTCCGAAACTGCCGCCATCCTGGAGCAGGATAAGCGCCGGCAGGAATCTGTGCATTCCCTTGAACATCGGGATCTTCTTGGCCGCGTCCGTGCGGATGATCTTGAGGGGGCAACCGGTGTCCTTCGCCCCGTCGTGAGTCATCATATTCCTGAATCCGTTGGCGATTTTGGACTGGATCCGCTTGAAGGCGGTGTCCTTGCGGTTCGCCCTGTAGCCTGTCATCAAGGTGTGATCCTTCATTCCGTCCAGCAGCAGGTTGAAATCCTCCGGAGTGGTCTGAAGGTCAGCGTCCATATAGCCGACATATTCAGAGAAGGCATAGTCGAATCCGGCTTTTATCGCGGCGCTGAGTCCGGCGTTCTTTGAGAAGCTGATGTAGAAGATGTCTTTGTTGCGGGAGCAGACCTCCTGGATCAGTTTGAGGCTGCCATCTTTAGAACCATCGTCCACGAACAGCGCGCAGGTCTTGACCTTGCTGACAGGAATGAACTCGGTCAGAGCCTTTTCCAGATTGTGGATATTGTCCTCCTCGTTGAAGACAGGCACCACAATGGTTAGAGCATATTCAGACGTCCTGTTCATATTTGAATATTAACTTGATTTCTTGTAACTGATGATCGCCCAGCTTCCGAACGCGGCCGCGAAGCCGCACAAAGCGAGGAACTGAGGAATCATATCCACTAATTTACTACCTTTCAGGTAAACAAGACGCATCACCTCAATGAAATATTTAAGAGGATTGACGATTGTTATCGCTTGCGCCCAGTCCGGCATACTGCTGACCGGAGTGAACATTCCTCCCATCAGGAAGAAGATCATAATGAAGAAGAATCCCACGAACATCGCCTGCTGGACGGTCGAGGCGTAGTTCGAGATCACGAGTCCCAACCCGGACACCACAAGAATATATACTCCGGTGAAAAGCATAAGTGTCCAGATGCTGCCGGCCGGGGCTATTCCATAGATGACTTTGGCGAGCAGCAGACTTAAACCCATTATCACGATGCCGATGATCCAGAGCGGGATCAGCTTTGCCAGAATGAATTGGAACTTGCCTACCGGGGTGACGTTGATCTGCTCGATGGTGCCGCTTTCCTTCTCGCCCACGATGTTGAGGGCCGGGAAGAAGCCGCAGATGATTGTCAGAAGCATCACCATCAGCGCCGGCACCATAAACACCTTATAATCAAGCGACGGGTTGAACTTGTAGAGCGGGCTCACCGAGAATGAAGGAATATCCTGCCCTGCGGAAGTGACTTTCACCTTCTCTGAATATTCCCGCAGAGCCGTTGATCCTGAGATCATTGACACCATATAGGACGAACCGAGCGTGCCTTTGGTGCCGTTCACGGAGTTCGCGGCGATCTGGACCTGCGTGCCTTGGCCGTTCACAAGATCCTTCTCGAAGTTCTGAGGGATCACGAATATCATGTCCGCCTCGTCGGAATCGACCTTGCGCAACGCGTCAGGGTAGGAGTCCGATGTGCCGGAGATGTTGAAATAGGCCGATCCTCCGATCTCTGCCACAAGCCTTTGCGACAGCGGACTATGGTCGTTGTCAACCACATCCACACGAACGTTCTTTATTTCCTGGTTCGCCGCCCAAGGGAAGACCAGCATCGCCATCAGCGGCAGCGCCACCAGCATCCTCGGGATGATCTTGTTCCGAGCCAGCTGCTTGAACTCTTTTTCTATGAGGAACGATAACATATTCTTAAGCTAATCTTGTCTTGAAATTCTTGACACTCAATGCTATGAGTATGACTGTGATGAGGGACAGCACTCCGATTTCCGGCAGTGTGTAGCTTAGCGGCGTGCCTTGGATCATTATCATCTTGATCGACTGGATGTACCAGCGCGCCGGGACGATCGTGGAGATCCATTGCAGGACGCGCGGCATGCTTTCAATCGGGAATATCAGTCCGGACAGCAGCATCGTCGGCATCATCAGCCCCATTCCGGAGGCTATCATCGCAGCCATCTGGGTCTCGACCATAGTTGAGATCAGAAGCCCCAGACACAGTGTGCAGATCAAGAACAGGATCGAGACCAGAGCCAGCGAGAACAGGCTTCCGGCGATCGGTACTCCCATCACGAACACTGCGCAGACAATGATCAGCACCAGATCGAAGATTGACAGCACCAGATACGGAATCGCCTTGGCGATGATGATCATCATCGGGCTTATCGGGGAGGTGAGCAGCACTTCCATCGAGCCGGTTTCCTTTTCCCGGACAATCGCTACGGCTGTCATCATCGCGCAGATCAGCATCAGAATCAAGCCCATAACTCCAGGCACGAAATTATAGGCGCTCTTGCCCTGGGGGTTATAGAGCATTCTGATGACCGGGGTGATCGCCGCTCCTGCCATTCCGCTTTTCTCGGCGATCTCCTGCTGGCAGGTGGCCAGGATGTTGGCGGCGTAGGCCGTGATCATCGAGGCCTGGTTCGGATCCGTCCCGTCGGCGATCAGCTGCACGGACGCTTCTCCGTTAAGTACATCGTTCGAGAAGTTGTCGCTGAAGACCATCACAAGGCTGGTCTTGCCTTCCCTGAATATGTCGTTGATCCGGTCGATGTCTGTGATCCTTTCGCTGACGTTGAAATATTCACTGGCATTCATCCGTTCGATGATGCGTGTCGTGAGTTCGTCATTTACAGGGTCGAACACGGCCACGGAGGCGTTGCGCACCTCGGTGGTGATGGCGAATCCGAACAGCAGAAGCTGCGCGATCGGCATCCCGACTATGATGAGCAGAGTCCACCTGTCTCTAAGGATATGTCGGAACTCCTTCTGTATGAACGCTGATAATGATTTCATCTTACTCTCCGTTTCTTTTGGCTTCTCTTGCAAGACGGCGGAATACCTCGTCCATGCTCTCCGCTCCAACACTCTGCTTCAACGCGGCAGGGGAGTCCAAAGCCTTGATCTGACCGTCCACCATAATCGAGACGCGGTCGCAATATTCAGCCTCATCCATATAATGAGTGGTCACGAATATGGTGATTCCGTCATCGGCCGCCTTGTAGATGAGTTCCCAGAACTGCCTTCTTGCCACCGGATCCACCCCTCCAGTCGGTTCGTCCAGAAAGACGATTCCCGGCCTGTGGAAGATCGAGACCGAGAACGACAGTTTTTGTTTCCAACCAAGTGGAAGTTCCTTGACCATCGTGTTCTTCTCGGAACTGAAATTCAGTTCGTTAAGGAGTACATCAGTCTTGGTGGCGATCTCTTTCCGCCTCATTCCGTAGATTCCGCCGAACAGGACCAGATTCTCCTTCACGGTCATATCCTCGTAGAGTGAGAACTTCTGGCTCATATACCCGATGTGCTTCTTGACCATCTCCGGCTGCCGTGCGATGTCGAAGCCAGCCACCGTGCCGGTGCCGGAAGTCGGCTTGCTCAGTCCGCACAACATCCTCATCGCCGTGGTCTTTCCGGCTCCGTTCGCTCCGAGGAATCCGAACACCTCGCCGTGATGCACATCGAAAGAGATGTGGTCCACGGCTGTGAACGTCCCGAAACGCTTTGTCAAGTTCTCTGTATGAATTACTTCCGTCATCATATTCTCATAAAGCAATCTTCCACGGACGGTCGGATCGCATTTATTTCCACATTATTGTGTTTCCTGTCCTGCAGGAACTTCCTGAGGTCGTCCTCGCTGAATCCATCCCCCGTGGAAAGGTGCACGGATTCTCCGAACGAGAAGGCCCTGATCGTTCCTGAATATGCCCGCAGGTCTCCCAGCAGGGCGTGCATCCTGTCAGATCGGACTGAATATAACCTGTCCGGGAACTCCGCTATGATGCCGGCCGGACTGTTGACTGTCAGGAACTTCCCGTTCCTTATGAGGGCTATCCTGTCGCATCTTCCGGCCTCGTCCATATACGGGGTCGAGACCAGAATCGTGATCCCGTCGTTCTTCAGCCTTCCGAGCATATCCCAGAACTCCTTTCTGGAGACAGGATCCACACCGGTCGTCGGCTCGTCCAGGAACAGGACCTTCGGCTTGTGGATCAGTGCGCAGCAAAGGGCCAGCTTCTGCTTCATTCCACCGGACAGCTTTCCGGCCATCCTTGCCTTGAACGGCTCGAGCTGCTTGTAGATGTCCTCTATCAGGTGGTAGTTCTCATCTATCGTCGTGCCGAACAGCGTTGCGAAGAACGTCAGGTTCTCTTCAACCGTAAGGTCTTGGTACAGAGAGAACTTTCCTGGCATATAACCGATGATCTTCCTGATCTCGCGGTAATCCTTCACGGTGTCGAGTCCTTCGACCTGAGCCGATCCGCTGTCCGGTACCAGCAGGGAGGTCAGCAGGCGGAACAGCGTGGATTTCCCGGCTCCGTCCGGGCCGATGATCCCGAATGTCTCACCGTGCCGGACATCGAGCGAGACCCCGCCCAATGCCTTGACCTTGCCGTAGGACTTCACAAGCCCTTCGGCCAGTACCGCTGATTCTGTCAATGAACCGTTCATCATCAGAATTTGACTTCTCCGTACATTCCAAGTTTAATCAGGCCGTCATTTTTCACGGCGATCTTCACGGCATAAACAAGATTAGCCCTCTCGTCCCGTGTCTGGATGGTCTTCGGCGTGAATTCCGCCTTGTCAGAGATCCAGATGAGCGTGCCGTCATATTCCTTTCTTCCGGACGTGCCTTGATCAGCATAGACCTCGACCGCCTGTCCAAGTTTGACATTCGTCAGCTGGTCGGCCGTGATGTAGGCGCGGAGTCTGATGCTTTCAAGATCCGCCACCTTGAACAGCGCGCGTCCCTGCACGGCGAGTTCTCCCGCTTCTGAATATTTCGCCAGTACAGTTCCACTTACCGGACTGGTTATGACGCATTTGCGGATTCTGTCCTCAAGCTGCATAACTTGCGCCTCAAGGGCGTCGGCCTGTCCAGAGACATTGCTGTTGGTGTTCTGAAGGCTTTCCTTCTGGGCGGCCAGTTGGCGTTCGAGGATGTCAAGCTGGGCCTGGATGTCCTCAACCTGCTTGCGGTTCGACGCTCCGGCCTGTTCCAGTTTCGTGAACCTGTCCAGTTCCTGTCTCTGTTTGGCGATCTGGCTTTCCAGGGCGGCTATCTGTCTGGAAATGTTCAGTCTGCCGCTCCCGACGGCCCTGCGGCTGGCCTCCAGCTGGATTTTGCTGAGGTAAAGCTGCACGGTGTCGATGCAGCCCACGACCGCTCCGGCCTCCAGCTGGTCGCCTTCCTGTATGTCGAGGTTCATAATCCTACCGTTACCCTCGGCGGAGACTGTAACCTCCGTTGATTCAAAAACTCCCGAGGCATCGTAAACCTTGTTGCCTTTCCCGCAGGCGGTCATCGCCAGCGCAAGGACCAGCAATGATGAATATGTAAGTGTCTTTTTCATTTATCTATCTGTTTTGTTTTCAGCTGCTGGATCCTGATAGCGTCCGGATCGGTTGCCCTGCCGCTCATCTGGCCGCTCACCGGCAGGGCGAGGCAGATGAGCGTGGCCGCTGTAATCAGGATTTTGTTCATTCTCATTTTATCATTATCGAATCAAGGATGAACCCCACATTGCTCCGCCTGCGTTCGTCAAGGTATCGGTTGATGTCAGCCTCCGGCATGATCTGACCGAGGACCGGAAGGAAGAGAAACGAGGCGACGTTGATGGAGACGATGTTCACAATCAGATCCATAAGCTTGATTTCCCTGACATTACCTGCCTTCACCTCCTTCTCCAGCATGTCATTGACGCATTGGATGTAGCCCGTGACCTTCGGAAGCACAATCTCCATGATCTTGGTCAGGTTCTCCTTGTTGTGGATCAGCTCGTCGATCATGAACCAGACAAACCTGTCGTTCTTACGCATCAGGTCGAACTGGTTCATTACAAAATGACTTATGACTTCCTTGAAACTGATCTCTTTGTCATGCACTCCCTCGAGAATGCTGACGATCAGTTTTGCCTTCTCGTCGAAGATCATCTGGAAGAGTTTCCCCTTGGATCGGTAGTAGTAGTGCAGCATGGAATGGCTTACTCCGGCCCTTGCCGCGATGGACATCATCTTGGCGTTGCCGTAGCCCTTCTCCATAAACTCCTCTTCCGCCGCCTTGAGGATTTTCGCGGCCGTGTCTAAAGTCTCCTCTGCCATATTCGTTGTTCCATTATATTCATTTCACCGTTTGACTTGAATCGCTCCCGGAACTTCGCCAACCGCATTTCCACTATTTGTCATCATTTTCAGGAATATATTCCTCCGTGAGCAGTATCTTCACCGCCCCGATGACCACAAACGCTGTTATTGCAAATCTCATAATTCTTTGATGATTAGTATGTTTTATGCTTTATGTTTTATGTTTTATGACTATCAGTGATGCGCTAACTTTCGCATCTATGTTCGTAACTTATTAACATTGCAAAAGTTTAACAATATTCTACTATAACCTCGATTTGAAATTAGTTTGTACTGAAGGTTTATGACAGCCCCTCAACTACTCATTTGAAATAAGGATTTTTCAGAACTTACTTAAGTAACCTTCAAAAAATAACCTGCATCATCTTAAGGAATCTTTTCGGTCTAGATCTCTTTTCTCATCAGTCATGTGCCACCGGCACACTCCTTCTTCAAAAAAAGATCTATCCTCGAAAATCTTCTCTTAATCTGAAGCAACTTATTATTTCATGTTCCTTATTTGATAATTATTAACGCATCAGTACTATTTTATGACAATTTTGCCGATCAAGTATTCATTTAGACATTAGAAGATATTTTGGATTGTTTGAAATGTTCTTTGAGGTGAAAAAATCTTCATTTTCTTCCCGTTTCTTCAGTCAGACAACACCGCTATCTTCCTTGGGAAGAAGCGGTCGAAACTGAAGTTTTTCACTCTCAACCCTTCAAACAAACAATTCAAAACAGTTTCTTAATGTTGGACAAAGGTGTCCGACAAATTTGTTCGACAAAATTGTCGGACACAAAGATATCGATAAAATCATAATCCGCAAAAATTTATTGGCAATGTCGCCCAAAGTGGTTAACTTTATTTTGAATTTAACAAATAACTTTAAGTGTTATGCAACTTATCAAAACTGTTTCGTGCCTGCTTGCAGGCGCGCTCGCATTGACTTTTGTGTCATGCGAAAAGGAAGACAAGACGATTTCGGTCGAGAAGATTGCCTTCAATGAAACTTCTTTGACACTTTCTGTGGGGCAGACTCTCACGCCGGAGTTGACAATCACTCCGGATGATGCTACGGACAAGACTTACATCCTGGCTTCGAGCGATGAGGCTGTTGTGACTGTCTCCGGCTCGGAAATCAAGGCCGTGGCCGCAGGTGACGCAGTCATCACGGCGACCGTGCAGGGAGGAACACTGACATCGGAGTGCAGCGTGACCGTTGTGCCGGAAGGCTACCCTACAGAGTTCACAGCCTTCAACTCAGCCAAGGGCTTCTTCTACGGAGACTATTACATGGCCGGAACCGACAACTCCTGGACTTACTTCACCTCGGGCAGCGTTGTGTTTGCGGACGGTGCCTTCTCCGGCAAGGGAACGGCACTTTTCCTTGAATTGAACGCTCCCAAATCTGGAGACAAGTCCGTCACGGCCGGCTCGTATTCCGTTGATGAATCTGGAGAAATGCCTGAATATACTTTTGCCAAAGGAGAGGATTTCGGCACAGAAGGCCTTCAGGGAACATTTGTCTATGATAGCGAGGTTGAAGGAAACTATCTCGTTGTCAGCGAGGGAGCGGTTTCAGTCAAGACAGTAAACAGTGAATATGTTGTCTCCGCTTATGTCAAAGCCGGCGGCAAGGCATACTCTTTCATATATTCAGGCTCTGTCCCTGTCGAGGATTATTCCAAGGATTATGCAAACTATAAGGTTGTCGAGATGAAGAACCTTTCACACGGCACTCTTGACTACTACGGAACAAAGATCTACGGCAAGACCGACACAGACTATTCAGGTTGGACCATCTATCTGGGAGACAAGACCATGGACTTTGAGAACTATGATGGAACGGGTGAGATGCTGATGCTTGACCTCAACACGGCATCCAGCTACACCACGGCCATACCATCCGGTACATACAAGGTGATGTATGCTGCTGACAACGCTCATTTCCAGCCGTTCACGGTGGTTCCTGGGTTCACCGAAGGCTCTGCTCCCTTGGGAACATGGTACGCACTTGACTGGGAGCCGGTCTATGCCGCCAATGTCGGTCTGGTGAGGATCACAAATGAGAATGACAAGATCTACACGATTGACTTCAAGTTTCGTGACGACAACAACGAGACTTTCTTCCAGGGTTCCTACAAAGGAGAACTTACCTACGGCGACTACAGCGAGTAGTAGCTTCGGAATGAATATAAAGGCCTGACAGTCATTAATGAACTGCCAGGCCTTGCGATCTCCATGCCATTGGTCCCGCCGCCGATCTCCAGGTTCCTGCCGACCATGTGCTCTCCATTGCCGTTCCTGTCATAGGTGTACTCCACGACCT
>ERZ1023633.86-NODE-86-length-37410-cov-37.015259_pt1 | contig 37410 bp, 37 predicted proteins | sample MGYA00380333_ERZ1023633 | MGnify/ENA primary metagenome ERZ1023633 (study PRJEB33179, sample SAMN07448972) | human gut metagenome | biome: Human-gut; feature: Human associated habitat; material: Faeces | host: Homo sapiens | place: India: Bhopal | collected...
AAGGCAAGAAACAATTAAACAGCAAGCCAAAGTTCGCCGAGGTTGTAATCGGTGATAATGAGGCGAAGGATATGCGTGAGTCTACAAATGTTCGCAATCATCGCAATCCTTATTTAAAATTAAACTATCCCAATGGTGTAACACTAATTCTTCCAGCTGACATCGGCATAGAACAGCTTCGGGCTTACATTAGTATAACAGTGTAGACTTATGGCTAGAGTTTGTCAGTTGACGGATGACCTGAAGTACTACTTGTGCATGGAACCAGTCGACATGCGAGGAAAAATGTATGGTAAATGATAAGGTAAACGATATGTTTGAACAGCAACAAAATACAGGGAAAAGCGCGTCTTTGGCAGAGAAATATGCCAATGCCGTAGGCCAGTTGTCCGATGCTAATGATCGGGCAGCGCATGCAGAGCATGACCTGCAGGTGGAGCGCATCACTCGTCAAGACTTGATTGACGAGGAGGTGGCTCGCCGTGTTGCTGAAGCAGAAGAACGTATCAGAAAAGAGTTGGAAGCTCAATTAGCAGATAAGACCAAGGAATTGGAGGAACGTAATAAGGCTTTGGATAAGCGTGAGTCTGATGTAGATAAGAAAGCTGAGACCATTGCTCAAAATGTAAGTGAACAGGTTCGCCAACAGATGTCTGCAGCTAAAACTCGTTTTGAGAAAACAGCGCTGAATCGTTTGGCTGATATGTTTGACATGTTCATGCAGGCGTTCATCGCCCTTGGTGACAATGATTCTTCCAAAGGTAAGGAACTGTTGCAGAAGTATCAGCTTGCGGCAAAGAAAGCGCATGAGTCTTTGGCGGATGAAATCAAGGATAAATTAGTCAAGGTTGAAGCTAAAAGCAAGTCTAAGACCGAACAGATAGCCTCTCTTGTCAGAATGATATTTACTCAAAAGCGTGAGCGGGTAGTCTTTAGTAAGGAAGAACGTGAAACCATCTATGATAAGGTGTTGGCTTCGGTTGAGTTTACTGATGAGGAAAAGAAACGTTATCAGGAGTGTCGGGATTTCTGTGAGGAGTATCGCAAGCGCAAGGCTATAAAGAAACTTTTGAATAGCCAGAAGGAACAGAAGGGGCATGGGCGAAATCCTATACCTGAGGATATGCCTCGCTTGGAGGAAAAGGTACTTTGGCCTGAAGGCTATATAGGACATGAGGATGAATATGTAATCGTTTACCAAGGCAAGGTGCAGGAGTTTATTGTGCCTGCCAAAGTTCGCTACTTTGTTCAGCCATATCGTCGTCCTGTTGTTCGACGCAAGGATGATCCGATGCAGAAGCTCTTGCAGTCTCCTTGCTATGAGGACGTATTTTGGAAGAGTTATGCTTCTGCTGAGTTGTTGGCGCAGTTGGAGTGTAATAAGTATGTTCTTCATCAGCCGTTTAACCGGCAGATAAAGAAGATGAAACAGGATGGCTTGATACTCGCTCCTTCAACAGTCGATGACTGGCATCAAGGGGTATGCGACAAGATAGAACCTCTCTACAATCTGCAGAAGGATCGGGTAATGTCCAGTTTGCTGCTTGGTGCTGATGGCTCTCCATTCCCGATATTGGACTGCGAGAAGCATAAGACGGTAAATCATTACTTGATTCAATATCGTTCTGTGGAGACAGGCATCCCAATCTTCATGGTTAATACGAAAAACAAACATGGTAGGGGTACTGCTGACATTATGGATAACCTCAAAGATTGGAATGGTGTGGCGCTGATGTGCGATGGTTACCCAGGCTATGATTGGCTGAAGAAGGTAAATGGTCGTATATTGTGTCGTTGTGTCGTTCATGCCCGAAGACCAATGGAACGAGCCTTGAAGGAAAATCCTAATCTGGCAAAGATAGGTCTCCTCTTCTACCAGAACATTAACCTGATTGAAGAAATGATAAAGGAGAAGAAACTTGAGGGCGAGGAGAAGGCACTGTTCAGGAAGGACAATGCCGAGCCGCTATGGGAGGACTTCAAGCTATGGGCCGCAAATGCCATCTTAGATGTGCCAAAAGACAGCAATATATTCCAGGCATTGAACTATATGCTGCGCAACTATACAGAGCTGACCAATTATATAGATATCCCAGATATGCCTTTGGACAACAATGATACCGAACGCCTGATCCGTGACATGGTGATGGGTAAGAAGGCTTATTTGTTCTGTCGTGACTTGGATGCCTGTAAGCGTGCAGCAATGATGTACTCCTTGTTTGGAGCATGTAAGGTGCTAGATAAAAATCCTGAGCGTTGGCTTTGTTATGTGTTGAAGCACATAGATTCTACGCCTGAGGATAAGTATTATACTCTTCTTCCTGAGTTCTGGGAAGATTAGGAACAATAAAAAATGAATTTCAAATTTAGTCAAATTAAGGTATAACCTCCATTAGCTTGTGCTGATGGAGGGCTAAACTTCGTATTCTTGTTTCAAAATTAGGAAAATGATGCCGCCGTGCAAAGTTACAATATTATTTTGAGATATGCAATACGGCGTTGAGCGGATACTTACAATGCAAATGCTCAAATAGCCGCTGCAAATCAGAGAGCATCCGAAAATAGCGCCCGTGCCTCCAAAACTGAGGCAGAGATACTAAAGTTGCTTTCGAGTCCAAACTTTCCAGAAGACAAGAAACAGCAAATTCTATCGAAAATGCGAGTTTTTGGAAGTAAAGTTTGATATGGCTTAACAGTTATACAATTATGGCAAATGATAAATATAAAACTCGTGTTGGCATCAATGTGATAGAGAAAGTGATTTCGTTGAAAGAACAAGATCAAGAGTTCTTGACGAATAAAACCATCTTGTCTTATCTTGGTGGTGTAAGCAGAGATTTTATAAGAAATCTGCGTGAAAGTGGTGAACTTCCATATTATAAGATTCGTAATACCATATTTTATAAAATCTCTGATGTCAGAAAAATGGTAGAGAAGCACCGAATTTGATAATGGAATAAGCCTATTGTCATGCGGTCCCATCCCGCATAACCCCTCTGGCGAGGGCTCTGATGCCCCGCCAACCTTATAGCACAGCGGTTAAGAGCGACGGGGAGGAGCGGTTACATCCTCTCCCTTCTGAGAAGGGCAGAGGCTTGGAGAGGGATGTGGAGCTCCCTTTGGAAAGGGAGACGGAGGAATTCGAAAAAAATAAAAATAATATAAAAGTTATGGATAATAGAAATGTAGCCCTTATTACGGGTATTACAGGTCAGGATGGATCATACTTGGCTGAGTTGTTATTGGAAAAAGGATATGATGTCCACGGAACAATCCGTCGTTCATCTACAGACTACCGTGAGCGTATCGCTCATCTGGAAGGTAAACCTAATTTCCACCTTCATTATGCCGACTTGGGCGACTCTATGAGCATCATTCAGGTGATGAACAAGGTGAAACCAACCGAAGTTTATAACCTCGCTGCCCAGAGCCACGTTCAGGTAAGTTTCGACTCTCCCGAGTTTACCGCCGACGTAGATGCTACAGGCGTACTCCGCGTTCTGGAGGCTATCCGCCAGTGCGGTCTTGAGAAGACCTGCCGCATGTATCAGGCTTCCACCTCAGAGCTCTATGGCAAGGTAGAGGAGGTTCCTCAGAATGAGAATACACCGTTCCACCCATATTCCCCATACGCCGTAGCCAAGCAGTACGGTTTCTGGATTGTCAAGGAGTATCGTGAGGCTTACAATATGTTCTGCTGCTCAGGTATCCTCTTCAATCATGAGAGTGAGCGCCGTGGCGAGACTTTCGTTACCCGCAAGATTACTCTTGCTGCAGCCCGCATCAAGCAGGGTAAGCAGGAGAAACTCTATCTGGGCAACCTCGATTCTTTGCGCGACTGGGGTTATGCCAAGGACTATGTGGAGTGTATGTGGCTCATCCTCCAGGCAGAGAAGCCTGAGGACTTCGTGATTGCAACAGGTAAGCAGCACTCTGTTCGTGAGTTTGCCCAGTTGGCTTTCCATTATGTAGGCATCGAGCTGAAGTGGGAAGGCAAGGAAGAGAACGAGAAGGGTATCTGCGTGGAAGGTCCTGAGGAACTGATCGGCAAGACTCTCGTCGAGGTGTCTCCCGATTTCTACCGTCCTACCGATGTTGTCAATCTCTGGGGCGATCCTACCAAGGCAAAGGCTAAGCTCGGCTGGAATCCCAACACCACCTCTTTCGAGGAATTGGTGAAAATCATGGTAGAGAGTGATATGGCCAAGGTGGCTGCAGAGGATGCTAGTCTGAAGGTTCGCTGCAATTTGGCAGAGTATTTGGAGAAGGGTATCGTGAAATAACCTCCACTGGCATTAGCTGGTGGAGGGCTAAACCTCATATGCGTATAGGCAATATGTAGTGATACCGATACTTACAAAGAACAATATGGAAAATTTCTATACAAATGATAAAAGCACACAAATTGTGCTTGCTTTATTAAAAGCTCATGGCATAAAAAAAGTTATTGCATCGCCAGGAACAACCAATATAGCATTGGTTGCCAGTATGCAATATGACTCTTGGTTTGAAATGTACTCTGCAGTAGACGAACGTTCAGCTGCATATATGGCATGCGGATTGGCATCAGAAAGTGGTGAGCCTGTTGTTATTACTTGTACAGAAGCTACAGCATCACGCAACTATTATCCTGGTCTTACAGAAGCACATTATCGCAAATTGCCAATTTTGGCAATTACAGGTACGCATGGTGATGAAGTGACTGGACACTTAAATGCGCAGTCAATAGACCGTAGCCAAACTCCTAATGATACGATTAATTTCAATGTCAGTATTAGAAAAATAAAAGATAAGAGCGACGAGTGGCTTACTACAATAAATGTAAATAAAGCAATTTTAGAACTGAGACGTAACGGGGGCGGTCCTGTGCTTATAAATTTGCATGAGGCAACTGGTGATGGTTTTGATACACAGGTTCTTCCGCCAGTTAGAAAGATAGAACGTATACTTGCCAATGATTCTTTTCCAAGAATTACAGATTCTAATTCTGTAGCAATCTTTGTCGGCTCGCATAAGGTGTTTACAGATGAAGAAACATTTACCATTGAATCTTTCTGCGAAAAGCATAATGGAGTGGTTTTCGTTGATCATACAAGTAATTATTATGGAAAGTATAAAGTACAGAATGCCTTATTGGCTTGCCAGAATGATCAAAGGTTAATGAAACATCCAAGTCTATTAATACATATAGGTGAGGTTTCTGGAGAGATTTATAACACATATCATTTGTATGCCAAAGAAACATGGCGTGTAAGTGAGGATGGAGAGATTCGTGATCTTTTCAAGAATTTGTCATATGTATTTCAAATGGACGAGCAGAGTTTCTTTGCTCATTATTCCGATGTATCTGATCATAGCAAAGACACATCATACTATGAGTATTTAACTGCGGTGTATGATGAATTGTTAGATAGGATTCCTGACTTACCTTTTGGTAACATATGGGCAGCACAACAACTTCATGGGCTTATACCTAAGAACTCGTACTTGCATACAAGTATTTTCAATAGTCTGCGTTCTTGGAATTTCTTTAAATTAGATGATAGTATCAGAACAGGGTGTAATGTAGGAGGATTTGGTATAGATGGTAGTTTGTCAACTATATTAGGATCGTCTTTAGCTAATCCTGATAAGCTACATTATTGTATTATAGGCGATTTGGCATTTTTCTATGACATGAATACTCTTGGCAATCGACATCTTAGTTCTAATATTCGCATTCTTTTAGTGAATAATGGCGTAGGAACAGAGTTTAAGAACTATGATCATCCCGCTGCAAAGTGGCAAGATCGAGCAGATAACTTTATGGCAGCAAGAGGTCATTTTGGTTGCAAGTCGCATAATCTAGTAAAATCATATGCAGAAGCTTTAGGATTCAAGTATCTTTCAGCCAATAATAAGGACGAATTTAATTCTGTCAAAGATGAGTTTGTCAAAGAAGAAACTTCGGATCAGCCGATAATTTTTGAGATTTTTACAAAATCGGAAGATGAGAGTGAAGCGATAAGATTAGTTCGTAATATAGTAAAAGACAATCGTAGCTTTACTCAAAAAGTAAAAGGAAAAGTGCATTCAATAGTAGGAAAAATAATCAAGTAAAATGGAATCTCGTTCGGATAGTAAACGTTTAGCAAAGAATACATTGTTATTGTATGGACGTACATTAATAATGATGTTCATAGGCTTTTTCACTTCACGAGTTGTTTTAAACGCTTTAGGAATTGAGAACTATGGTATAAACAATGTTGTGGCAGGTTTTATTGCCATGTTTTCCATTGTTGGTGGAACATTAACAGCAACCACACAAAGGTATTTAACTTGTGAAATAGGAAAGGAAAATGGCAATCCCAAAAAAATGTTTGGTGTTGCTATGAATATTCATATTATATTAGCTATTATATTGTTCGTCCTCTTTGAGACTATTGGTGTGTATTTTCTTAATCATGGCTTAAACATACCTAAAGAACGAATATATGCAGCTAACTGGGTCTTTCAGTTCGCAATATTATCCACACTGATTGGAATAATTAATTCACCATATATAGGAACTATTATTGCCCATGAGAAGATGGGAACTTTTGCATATTTTTCTCTTTATGATTGTATCGCAAAACTGTTAATAGTCTATTTGTTGTATGTGACTCCTTATGACAGATTAATAACATATTCATTATTCTACTTCATCGTAGGGTTATTGTCTACGATTATGTATAATTATTATTGTAGACGAACATTTGCTGAAGCAAGGTTCTCTATTATAAAAGACAGGTCTTTGTATAAGGAAATGTTTTCCTTTGCTGGAATGAATTTCATTGGTGCTTTTGCCAGTTTACTTAGCATGCAAGGAACTGGTATCCTTTTGAATATTTTTTATGGTGTGACTCTTAATGCAGCTCAAGGAATTGCGACACAGGTACAAGGACTTGCTACAAAGTTTGTTGGAGATTTTGCAACAGCTCTTAAACCGCAAATAACAAAGGAATATGCATGTGGTAATCATCTCAAATCAAAAGAGTTGGCTTTTAAGGGCTCTAAATTTAGCTACTTTCTTACATTGATACTTGCATGTCCGATTCTTGTGAGAACTCCTTACATTTTGGAATTTTGGTTAAAGATATATCCCCCAGAAGCTATACAGTTTACAAGACTAATGGTTTTCTATACGATGATTGTCTTGTTGTCTGATTCTTTAGTGACGGTAATACTGGCAACTGGTAATTTAACATCTACAACATGGTGGATTGGAGGAACTCGTTTGATGATATTACCAGTTTCATACATAGCTTTAAAAATAACAAACATTCCATATGTTGTAATAATAGTCCAAATTGTATTTGAATTTCTTTCTTTGTTTATACGACTAAAAATATTGAATGTTATAGCAAAGCTGAATTTTGTAGGTTCATTTATAAAAGAAGTGTTTTTACCAATTTTTACAGTCTCTACAATTTGCATATTTTTGACATATGTTATTAATTTAATTATATCTGATAATTTTATCGGACTGATATTATTATTTGGTTTTTCAGTATCAACAACATGTCTTGTTATTTACTATCTTGGTTTATCAAGAATGGAACGAGATTTTGTTTATGCTACAATAGTAAAAAAAATAAATAAATTTAGAAATGTTAGAAAAAATCAAACGTGTAATTAAGTATATCCTATATGGTATACCTACTGAGCATATTCTAAAATGTAATGTAGTAGTCTCTCAATCTACTAAAAAATTATTAGGAAAAAACATCCTAATTACTGGAGGTGGACGAGGCCTTGGCTTTTACATTGCTCAAAAATGCATCTTAGAAGGTGCAAATGTGGTTATAGTTGGAAGGAATGAAGACGTTTTAAAAACAGCAAGCAAAGAATTAAAATGTCGTTATATTCCATTTGATTTGTCAAATATCTCCAACATATCTAAAATGTTGAATGAAGCAATAAATATGCTTGATGGTAGAATTGATTGTCTTGTTAATAACGCAGGCATTTCTTTACATGAGAAAAACATGATGGAAGTCACATTAGAAACTTTTGACAAGCAACTTGACATTAATTTAAAAGCCCCCTATTTCTTGACACAAAAATTTATAAAGCATTGTATTGATGTTCATAACAAAAAAGCGTCAATAGTTTTTGTTTCGTCAGAAAGAGGGTTATATTGCGACGAAATACCTTATGGTTTAATAAAAGCTGCAATAAATAGTCTTACACGTGGCATTGCAAGGCGTCATATTCGTAATGGAATTCGTGTTAATGCAATAGCGCCTGGAATCACTGAAAGTGACATGACCATTGCTGATAGAAATAAGAATATGGCATGTGAGTATAATTGTGGTGGTCGTTTCTTTTTGCCAGAAGAGGTTGCAGAAACAGCCGCTTTTATTCTTTCTGATGAGGCAAATTGTATCAATGGTGAAATCATCGCATGTGATCAAGGAAATTATCTAAGATGTGATTGGTAACAATATGAAAATAGGAATTTTAACATTTCATCTCGCCCACAATTATGGGGCAGTTCTCCAATGCTATGCTTTGCAAGAAGTATTAGGTAGAATGGGGCATCATGTTTCTATCATTAATTATCAACAACCATATATTTTAGAGCAGTTCAAGCCCAAACGCTTATTTGGAATAAGAAGTTTCATAAAGACATTGGTAAATGGTGGTATTAAAGATTATATTTATAGAAGCACTTTGCCATATATAAAGAGGCATAATTTCGAAAACTATAGACAACGATTCTTAAAAGAAACTGCTCCTTGTTATACTATCAAAGATATACCCTATTTCGATCTTTATATTATAGGAAGTGATCAACCGTGGAATCCTGATTTGACAGGTGGCCCGGATTTGGTTTATTGGGGGCAATTTGTGAGAAAAGAAAGTAGTAAACTTGCAACATATGCGATGAGTGGCTCATTAGAGGCTATAAGCAAAGTTGGATGGAGTCAGATAGAGTTGTATTGTAAAAAGTTTGATTTTCTTTCTTTTAGAGAAGTCTCGTTAGCTGATAAGTTTTCTTCGTTTTCAAATGTCCCTTGTGTAAATTCGTTGGATCCAACTCTATTAGCTGCTGCACATATTTGGTCCCCTATGCTGAGTTATAAATGGCAAAAGCGAAAATATGTTTTACTCTATCATGTAGGTGGTCCAAAGGAAGTTATTGATTCAATGACAAAGAAAGCTAAAGATATTGCAATTAAAGAGGGGCTTGAGTTTATTGATGCAAGTAAGTATCTTTATTCTCCATCCGACTTCGTTTCTCTTATTAAATATGCCCAATATATTGTCACTGCATCATTTCATGCTATGGTTTTTTCTCTAATTTTTCATAAACCATTCGTTGTTGTCAAGACTGGACAGGCTTCTGATATACGGTTTTACAATCTATTGTCTGCCTTAGGAATAGAGCAGATCAGTTTGAAAGATATCAATGAAGTTGGAATCCCAGTCAAGCCGAACTATGATCAAGTAGAAGAATATCTTCAAGTGATGAGAAAGAATTCTATGGATTATTTAATAAATATCACAAAATAATGAAACAACAAAGACTGCTTAATATAGAACTTTTACGCATTTTTTCAATGTTCTTAATTTGCTTATGGCATGTAAATGGACATTTTCTACCTTTGGTACCCAATGAAACAAATCATACAGCAGGAATAATTAATAATATTACTCCTTACTTGACATTCCACGTGGATTTGTTTGTTATGATAACTGGTTATTTTGGTGTACGAAATTCTGCAAAGGGTGTAATAAAGACATGTTCCTTGGTAATATTCTATTCGTTAATTCTTGGTCTAACAATTAATTGTCTTGGGGGGGACAGTTTGAAATGGAGTCACTTATTGCCATTCTCAGGATCGTCATGGTGGTTTATGCAAGTCTATCTTGTATTGCTATTGATTGCTCCATTTTTTGAAATGTACATACAGCAAGCTTCAAAAAATGGTCTGTTATCAATATTGTGTGTTACCTCTTTTATAAATATATATCTTGGTTGGTTTAGACATATGCCACTTTACGATCATCACGGCTATTGTATATTTAACTTCCTAAATCTTTATATTATTGGACGTTGGTTGCATACGGAAGGAAGGCTGGCAAACAAGTTGAAACAAAAAATATATTTGCCACTGGGGGTGTTTGTGCTTTGTTGTGCAATAAGGTATAAGGTTCAACCGGTTACAGAATGGAATTGGTGGGATTACTCTTCTCCTTTAAATATCGCGATGGCTGTTTGCGTGTTTAGTTTGTTCCTTAGATTACATGTGTCAACATTGTTGACTAAACCAGTACTGGCATTATCGTCTTCAGCTGTAGCTGTTTACTTAATAACTGATTATAAAGGATGCTATGAATATTTTGGAACGTTGCTGACTGTATTCATGAAGCATGGTAATTCTGGTATTTGTCAATTCTTCTTGATTATAGCTTTTATGACATTTGTTTTCCTCTGTTGTTGTTTGTTTGATAAACTTCGAATCATGTTAACAACGCCATTGGACAGATTTATTTATTCAAAAATAGAAAAGTATGTTTAAGAAGGCTGATATTTTATTAGTGAAAACATGCGATTGGTTCTTGCATAAGATATTGCGTAGAAAATGGAAACGTGGTAGTAATCAATGTATGCGAACATGGTATCATTATAAACATTATGGATATCTGCTTAAGAACTATCGTGATGTTGAAGTTCCTGTTGCTAAAAATGATGGACCTATTTGGATGTTTTGGTGGCAGGGGATCGATACAATGCCTCCAATTGTACGTAAATGTTATGACCTGGCAGTGTTGCATGCTCCCAAAAACAATCAGGTAATATTACTTACAGAAGCGAACTATAAAGATTATGCACACATTCCACAATATATCGTAGAAAAAGTAAAGACGGGTGTAATAACTTTAACACATTTCTCTGATATCTTAAGAGTGTCATTATTATACGAACATGGTGGATTGTGGATGGATGCAACTCTCTATTCTGCTGATTACATACCAGAGCGTATTTTTACGCAATCGTTTTTTTCTGTCAGAACCCCTAAAGAAGGAGATTGGGTTTCTCGATGTCTATGGACTGGTTTCTTTATGGGTGGTGTTAAAGGACATCCACTGTTTGGATTTGTACGAGACTTATTTTTCAGCTATTGGAAAGAACATGATGAGTTGTTGGATTACTTTTTGATAGATTTAGGTATAGTAATGGCGTATGATAATATACCACAAATTAAAAAATCCATTGATTGTGGAGTCTGGAAAACAGACAAACTGTTCATTCCACAGTCCAACATAGACAAAATTATAGATTTAAATAGGTATCATGAAATTTTGAAAGAATGGTCATTCTTTAAGATGACATATCGTGATTTTTTTGGAAAATTAATTGCAGATAAACAAAATGGACAATACACTTGGTATGGATACATGCTCTCGCATTAGTCTTTCTGTTATAATTCCCGTTTATAATGCAGAAAAATATTTATATAATTGCTTGACAACTATATTCAAAATAAAAAAAGAGGATATTGAAATATTGTTAGTAGATGATGGTAGTACGGATAGCTCAGGAATGATTTGTGATGAATTTTCTCGTAAAGATGCAAGATTTCATGTTTATCATAAAGAGAATGGCGGAGTAAGTTCTGCCCGTAACTTCGGTTTGGCAAGAGCTAAAGGAACATGGGTGACATTTGTTGATGCAGATGATACACCTACAGAGTTAATGCTTCTTTATCAGCCAGAAAAAAATACTGATTTAGTTTGTTTCAATTGGGAATACACAACTGGTGATACGGAAGGCGAGAATCTTACTGAAGGCATCTATAGAGGTGAAGCAAGGAGAAAATTTTTGAACAAGCATCTTGTTGATTTTGTATTTCGTACTCCATGGGCAAAACTTCTTCGACGCAATATCATTGTCGATAATCATATTTTTTTTGATGAACGTTATCGTTTGGGTGAAGACAATCTATTTGTCCTTGATTATCTTTCTTGTTGTTCGGATATAGAAACTAAACAGCAGCTTGGATATATTTATCTGCGTCCATCACAAACAAAATATCAGTTGTCATTGACGTATGCTATAGAATACATGAGTATTTTTATGCAAAAATATAAAAGACTTAATGTAGACTGTAAATCTTTGCTTTTACTTTTAAAGTACTACTATTTTATGAGAGTTGGTGACCATACACTGAAAACTATATTTCAGTGGGAACTAAGTACTGGTATCGAAGAAATTAACATGATTTGTTGGGAACAATACTCATGTAAGCAACGAGTGAAGTTATTGTTAATAAAAAACATAGCAAAGTTATGGAAAAAACGAATAAAATCCATTATATAGACGGAGTTAAGGGTGTCGGAGCATTGATGGTCATGCTTAGTCATTACAATCTTATGCGTTTTCCTGCGCCAACATGGTTTCACGACGGTTATTTTTCCACCTTATTTATGAGTGGTGGTTTTGCTGTTGCTTTATTTTTAATAGTTAGCGGATTCACTGCATGGATGTCTGTCGAAAGAAAAATAAACGATAGAAAACTTATTGGGAAAATGATTGTTAATCGTTATTTTCGTTTTGCAATACCATTTGGAGTCGTATTTATTATTATGTACGCTTGTTGGTATTTGGGCATTTTTAATTGGCATATAGATGCTGGCGAATTAACGAAATCTGAAGTGCTAAAAACAGCATTCTGGCCAGTTAATATAGTTGGTTTTATTAAATCGTTATTACTTAGCCCAATTTATTCCGACTTTTGGGATTCTCCTTTATGGATGATGAAGTACGTATTTCTTGGTACTTATATTGCAATCCTATTACGCTTAGGTGTATCAGTAATATCGTCTACATATAGATTTTTAATAATACTCTTCACATCACTAGTATTGTCTATGTTTGATGTTTTTTTCATGGGTATAATGTTGGGTATCTGCATTTCTTATTTATATCACGAATCTAACTTTGTGCATCAATCTAAGTGGATTGGGGGGGCGTTATTCATTTCCTTTTTAACTTTGAGATGGAACTTTCCAATAGGAATAAGTGTAGAATCTAAAAACTTTTTTACAGCATCAATTTGTCTGGTTTCTATTTACTTATTACCGACTTTGCAAAATATTTTACAACATCCGGTGTTTCAATATTTAGGAAAGATTAGTTTCAGTATATTCATCTTTCATTGGCCAATATTAGGGTCATTAACAAGTTTCGTATATATACAAACATACAATTTGCCATTTGTCGTTTCATTTTCCTTATGCTTTGGCATTACATTGGTGGCAGTTATTATTATATCCCATTTTTCCGAGAAATATATTGAAAAAGGATTATCTGATATTATTATTAAAAAGATTGCCAATCATATATTCAATGATGGCAATAAACTAACATAAAGTGATGAATGAACAATATAAAATAACCATTATCGTAGCTGTCTATAATGTTGAAAAATATATTCAACGTTGTGTAGATAGTCTTTTTAAGCAGACGCATCATAATATAGAAATAATACTTGTTGATGATGGGTCAAAAGATAATAGTCCTGAAATATGTGACCAATATGCCCAAAAGGATGAAAGAGTGAAGGTTATCCATAAACTTAATGGTGGGGTAAGCTCTGCTAGACAAGCAGGGTTAGATGCAGCAACAGGTGATTTCGTAATACACGCAGATCCTGATGATTATGTTGATGCTGATATGTTAGAACTTCTTTTGTCTGAGGCAATAAATACTAATTCGGATATTGTTACTTGCGACTTCTTTTTAAATGAACAAGTTAAAAAACAAGATTATAAAGACAGTTATGATCTATTAGATAAGCTTGTTAATGTGGAGATCATATGTGTTTGTTGGAATACATTGGTGCGCCGTCGTTTTGTATTAGACCACCATGTGACCTTTACGCCCAATTGGCTTTGTATGAGCGAAGACTTTCTTTTTATCTGTCGATTGCTTGTTGCTGGAGCTAAAGCTACACATATGCATAAGGCGTTTTATCATTACTGGGTAAGTAATAAGGAAAGCTTGACAAATAAAAGATCAGAAAAGAAGTTAAAGTCAATAATGACAGTGATTGATGAAATGGATAAAATGTTGCTAGCAAAACGATACGACAACTTTTATATCCGTAAGAAATACGCTGTTTTATATGCCTATCAAGGAAAGATGTTTTATAAAATATCTACCGTTTATCCCGAAATACATGGCCGTATGATTGCAGAAGGTAATTGGGAAACTCGGAACATGTTTGGAAAGTTTCCTGCTTTAACATATTACTTATCACGTATAAACCACTATTATCATCGTATTGTAAAGTAATAAATCGTTTGTTTCATTTTAATGGAACAGTAATGAATCTAAAATACAAAATAATATTATAATAATGAGTAAACCAAGATTAATCGCATTTTATTTGCCACAGTTTTATCCAACTAAAGAAAATGATGAGTGGTGGCAACCAGGATTTACAGAATGGACTAATGTAGGAAGAGCGAAGCCTCTATTCCCTGGTCATCATCAGCCAAAGGTCCCAGCAGACTTAGGATATTATGATCTTCGTGTGCCTGAAACACGAGAGAAGCAGGTAGAGCTTGCTAAAGAAGCCGGAATTGAAGGCTTCTGCTATTGGCACTATTGGTTTGCAGGTAAACGTCTTTTGGATAGAGTGTTCAGAGAGGTAGTTGAGTCTGGTAAACCGGATTTCCCTTTCTGTTTATGTTGGGCAAATCATTCCTGGCTAAAGAAGGTTTGGGACCCCACAAAGCCAAATACGATGTTGATGGAACAAACATACCCTGGTGAGCAAGACTATATCGATCATTTCTATGCCATGCTTCCTGCGTTTAAAGACCCTCGTTATATGAAATGCAATGGCAGACTTATTTTTGGACTGTTTGCAGCACTAGATATTCCCGACGTAGAACAATTTAAGTCAACATGGAATAGACTTGCTAAAGAGAATGGACTTGAAGGATTCTGGTTCTTCGGCCTTTGTTATGGAATGGATAATGGGAATAAAGTAATAGATAAAGGTTTTGACGCAGCATGTGTTGATTATATGCAAATGCAAAATATAATCAAGAATCCTATTAAAGATTTTATGTGGCATGTTGTGAGAAAGTTTACAAGTTTTCCTAAATATATGTCCTATAATAAGTATATGAAAGATATTGAACGGTATTTTCAGCCAAAAAGTAAGTTTATACCATGTATTGGGCCAAACTTTGATCATTCTCCAAGAAGTAGGAATAGAGGTGTAATATTACTAGGCTCAACTCCTCAAAAATGGTACAAATTGTGCTGTTCTATATTTGATAAGGTAAAACAACGCAGTCATGAGGAAAATATTGTTGTTGTAAAATCCTGGAATGAATGGGGAGAAGGTAATTATTTGGAACCAGATTTACAGTTCGGTAAGCAGTATATTTATATGACCAGAAAAGCAATTGAAGATTGCGACTAATATATCAGAAACATTCAGTTGTTAATGTATTATATGGAGCAATACGAAATCTCGTATTGATTATATTGATAGATTGAAGGGATAGGCAATTTTTCTGGTTGTTATGGGCATGTTTATGGAATGGCTTTTTGCCTATCAAATGACATATTTTATAAGTTTATCTATTTTTTCACATGCCGTTGTTTATGTTCCTTTCTGGATTGGATGTTTGTTCTGTTATAAAACCTCCTTATTGGAATTTTTGGGTAGGTGCTCACAGCATCATCCTCAAAGGTGTCACAATTGGGGCAAGGAGTACTATTGGTGCTGGAAGCGTGGTAACAAAGAGCATTCCTGCTGGTTGTGTGGCAGCAGGAAATCCATGTAAGGTGATAAAAAAGCTTGAAATGAGTATAAAAATTAAAAATATCGAAACCTTACATTTTTGTGGAATATGCAAGATGGGTTACCCGATGGCTTACAATACATTACCCAACCCTATCAGATAAAAAATACTTCAAACTTATGATTGATAACACATTATTGATATTAGGAAACGGATTCGATTTGAGTCTTGGGCTTAAAACTTCCTATAAAGATTTTATGAATAGTCAAATCTTTAAATCTTTTGTTGATAAGACATATTTGGGAAAACATCTGGAACAAAAACAAAGTGATTTACTATGGGTTGATATAGAAAAGGAATTATCGAAGTATTGCTTAGAACTGAACTATGGTGGTCTGATGATTCCGATGAAGCAAGAAGGAAAAGAGGCTTTTTTTCAAGAATATACTTTGTTAAAAGAATCTTTGAAAAAATACTTGCTGTCAGGATTAAAACCTTCTATAGATTATGAAAAATCCAATGCGCAGAAAATAATACGGGAAATAGAATATGGTGACAATAATAGGATAGCCACATTTAATTATACTGCGAATGCAGAAGTAATATCAGAATATACTTTTACCCAAGAAAATGGTAAACTATTACATGTTCATGGTAGCTTATCTAATGACGATGATATAGTCTTTGGAGTAGAGGATACTGTTGATATACCAAGAAATCACGCTTTTTTATATAAAGCATATAGTAAGTATAAGAATACGAGCAAGTTCGCTAATTGGTTATTTCATGCGGAAAATATAATCTTTTATGGTTATTCTTTAGGAGATACGGATAAGCAGTATTTTGTGGAGTATTTTCGCTCATTATGTCAATTGCAAAAAGATAAAAAGAAAATTATATTCTGCCATTATGGTGAACAAGCTTATAATGATTTGAAATGGCAACTACGTATTTTTACAGATAAGCAGTTGTCTGCATTTGAAATGTTTAATGACGTGAAGTTTATAGATTGTTCTAAAGAGATGGTTTTGGATTTGTAATGGTTATGAACAAGAAAATAATCTATGAAATTTCAATGAATAACAATGAATTAAGGGCTAGAATATGTTGAAAAAAAGTGATAAGCAGATGAAAAATAAGCAAAAGCGAATAGAATTGAGAGAATATCGCTTACGGCGTAGTAGAAAGCATCGAGCTTTAATGAGATTGTTGGAACTAATAAAACCTACCCAATTAAAACCTCATCTTGACAAATCTTTGCGTTATTTGGGTAGGGAGTTTGGGGATAATCAAAAATCTCCTAAGTCGATAGTTGTTCCTCGTGTCTTTTCTTTTGGACGAAATTTTGAAGCAACAGTCACAACATTAAGTTCGTTGGTTTGTTCCTTGATGAATAAACAAGGACATGTTGTTCTTGATTTTTCAAATTGTCATTTTGTTTCTTTCTCTGCTTTGTTCTTTTTGAAACAGATTTTGAGACAATATGTAGAAGACCAAATGAGATTTATAAAAACAATTTCTATCGGAAAGCAACGAAAAATTAAAATTAAAGTAGCTCAACCTCAAAATGATGAAGATTTGAAAGTTTTGAAATATCTTCATGCTTTAGAATTATATAGTTACGAAGGCTTTAAAGATACAGATGGTGAATATTTGGTCTTACCAACGATTGAGGGACGTTTTAAAGGATATAAACATAACCGAAAAGGAATAGCCAGTAATAACATAGTGAATTATATCAATGATTCGTATTCTCCATTGAAAAAACAGCTTACAGCTCAAGCAAGAAATATGATAGAAAGTTTGGTTTCTGAAATTTTGAACAATGCAGAAGATCATTGCTTGTTTGAGCATGAATGGTATGTTTCTGGTGTAACGTTACATGATAAAGTTAATGACCAAGATGTCTTGGAGTTGAACTTGGTGATATTTAACTATGGTGACTCTATGTTTGAAGGTTTTGAGAAAACTAAAAAACAGAATGCAGATATGTATGCGAAATTAGAAAAGCTATATTCACTACATAAAAGTCAATTTACCTCAAAGGTATCTTTTGAAAAGGAGTCTTTGTTTACCTTGTATCTTTTAGGAGAGGGTATCAGTAGATTGAAATTTGAAGATCCTTCCCGTGGTAATGGTACCATGCAGTTTTTGAAAGCATTTGCGGATATGGGAAGTGTAGGATTGATTGATGAAAACTACAAGTCATGTCTGAGTATAATCTCTGGGCATACCGTCTTAACATGTGATAATGATGTTGCACCATATTTGGAGAATACACATCTGAAAATTTCTTTGAATAAGGAAAAAGATTTTAAAAAACTACCTGAACCGCAATATTTACATTATTATAATCGTTATTTACCAGGAACTTTTATCGATTGTAAGATATTTCTAACAGATAAGTTTATAGAAAGAAAATGAAGAAGCAAATAATATTAGATAAAAAGTTTAGAGGGGTTCATAGTAGCTCCTTTACGGGTCGAAAAGAAGGTGCGCAAGCACGTGAGGAATTGCAACTTGACAAAAAAGATGTAGATAAAGATAATTATGTTATAGAATTACCTGCATCTACAACGTCTTTTAATGCATCTTTCTTTTTAGGATTGTTGTTTCCAAGTATTAAAACTTGTGGTGGAATATCAGCTTTTGAGAAAAAATATTCCTTTTCTTATGACAAACTGGAGGAAGGATTACGTCCTTTTATAATGAAGGACATTCAGGAGTCTTTGAGAAAGGCTGAAAATGAATTGCAGGGCTCAACAGGTATTGATTTATAGTAATAATGATTTTGTTTCCAATAAATTTTTCTTTTGAAATCCCAATTTTTGATGCAATTGACAATGTTCTGACTGCGATAGGATTATGTGGGGCATATTGGCAGTTTACTAAGCAAAATCAAGAAAACCGACGGCTTCAAAAAGAACAAAATGAAAAGAATTGGTATATTAGTGTAATTGTAATTCCGCAACTTTCTAGTATTAATTCTATGTTTGAATCTCTAATAGAGAATGTTGACAAGAGTTATAAGTATTTGAAATTTAAACCAAATTTAATAGAACAGGCAACACGTCAAAGTGAGTGCAAGGAAATCATTTCGTCATCACTGTCTCATGTACAACAAATGGTAGCTTCTTATGACAGAGAGGTGGGGCTTAAAATTTCAGAAATAATTGATGAAATCCAAGATTGTGTTACAAAAATCATAGGTTCTGCGCAAGAAATTTCAAAAAATGAGATACGAGAACAACTTCTTAATTATAATGGAAAGTTGATTTCTGCTTTATTTGAATGTAGTAAAAAATAAAGTATCAGTTATTTTGTAAAAGTTTTGTTGAAATATTTTTTTCAAATAGAAATTGTAGATACTCCTTGGGTATCATTTAGTGAAGAAGAAAAAAAAAGATTGGAATAATTGGAATTTTGGTGATAAAGAGCATTTCTTGCAAAAAATCAATTTTATTCCCATTTTTTATGTTTGATATTAGTGAACACTAAATAGTTATGTTTTGAGAAACATTTGTTTAATTTGAATCAATCCTGCGTTTTAAAGTGGGTTCATATATCAATTTAATTACCAAGTATGAAAAGAACTTTAGTACATTTTTTTAAAGGAATAAACTGTCTATCTGTATTTCTGTTGTTATTAATATGTTTAATACCTATAGTCTATAAAGAGGCGTTATCAGAGGAAGGCTTTTCGCTGAGTCGTATTATTTCCTCTGTTTTGTACACACTTCCAGTGTGCTTTCTTTTGGCATGTATCAAGAAGAAAAGGGTGTTTGTTGTTTTGTCGAGCATCCTGATGGTGGTTTCGTTTTTCGAGACCATTATGGTTGTGCTATATAAGAATTTCTTGATAGCGGGCAATATCATTTCGGCACTGAACACCACAGCAGATGAAGGCTCGGGCTTTGTGATGGGTTCGCTTCATGCGTTGCCATGGGCTTTGCCTGTGTTTTTGGTTTTCGGATTGTTGGTCTGGAGATATAAGAAACCACAAAAACTTGTTCCTAACTTGTTATGTGCAGCTTCATTTATTATCCTGTCAATCGTATTTCTTACTTTTCAGTTACGTGTCAAGTGGGGGGGCAATATTACAACAAGATTTTATGTTGAGCAGAATGTGTTGAGTCGTCCTCCTTATAATTTCTGGTTTCAGTCCTATAATGCCATAGAGCAGCAATTTCAAAAAGGGTATATAAAAGAAGCTGAAAAGATGAAGTTTGGTGCGAAACGACCAAAGATAAATGAAAAAGAATCTTATGTTCTTGCGATATGTGAGTCTTTGCGATATGATAATTTGTCCTTAGCTGGGTATGGACGTAAGACAACCCCTCTGTTGGAAACATTAGACAACCTCACGCTTTTTAGCGATTATTATTCTGCTGCTAATCTTACAATGTATTCTGTTCCCCAAATAGTGACAAGAGCTACGGCAGATAATTTTGTATTGAACTATCAGGAGAAGAGTATCATGCAACCTTTCAAGGAGTGTGGCTTCAAAACGTTTGCTATCAGTGCTGACAATCTCATTTGTAATCAGGCTTATAGATATTTGGTAAAAGGATGTGACGGGATATTCAACTATAATGCGGGAGAAGATGCAAGACTTGCAGATATTGTAGATTCTTTATCTAATATCTATCCGAAAACGTTCTTTATCGTTCAATTCTTTGGCAATCATAGTCCTTATAGGAATTTTAAAAAGGAACAGAATATCTACAGACCTAATCCTGTTTTTGATAATTCTTCTTGGACTGATCATAAAGCTGTAGTAAATGCATACGATAATACGGTATTGTTTACAGACTATAACGTGTATCATATTATCAAGGCGATAGATAAACCTGGTTATCAATCTGCTTTCTTGATGGTTTCTGACCATGGTGCGGATTATGATACCGGAGTCAGTGATCATGGTGGTAATTGTAATCCCCGAAAGGCAGAATATCATGTACCGCTTATTGTGTGGAACAGTAAGGTTTGGGGAGATAAATATCCTCAGAAAAAGGCTAACCTGCTTTCAAATAAAAACAAGCCTGTAAATTCTGATAATATTTTTTATTCTGTCTGCGACATGGCAGATATAACGATAGATAAGAAATACTCTATGCCTGAATGGTCTGTATTTGCCAAGAATCTAAAACCTCATGAGCGCAAACTCCTTGTGCCTGATGGTAAGAATTATATAATCGTAAAATTATATAATGAAAATTGTAAAAGCCATTCCACCTTATATATATAAAGGTGCGAGTAATTTTAAATATTATCCTTGTGAAGCATGGGAAAAAATAGGGGGTAAGGTTTCAAGAAACTTCTATCCTCCTCAGTTTCTTCATAGCTTGATATATAGAATAACTTTGCCTTCTGTCTTTAAAAACAAGAGGGAGGTAAGGCTGCGGTTTGTTTCTGGATATAGTATCCAGTTTGATACATTCCCTGATTATGCATTCTATGAGGTGATTCCTGTTATCTGGGATTGTTGGCCTAAGCAGGTGGAGAGTGTAGCTGCATTTTTCCGTAAGCATCAGGTAAAAACGGCTATTTTTACTTCTTCTCAAACTGCTGATGTGTTTAGGAATTTATTTCCCCAAATGAATATTAAATTGCTATTTCTGCTTTAAAAGAAAGTTTATACCCTTTATGGCGATGGCTAATGGTATGCAAAGATGACACTGGTTGGGGTAGCTAAAGACATGCTGTTCTTTATATATCCTAAGGTGCTAATAGTAAATAGTAAAGAGTATTGTTTTTGTCCGTTCGTCGGACTATTAAAAAAAAAATAGAAATGAAGAAAATAAAGGCTGTGCCCCCATACGCATTCGGAGGTAAACCTGGTTTCAAGTATCAGCCATACGAGGCTTGGGTGAATATCGGCGGACGCACAGCGAAGCCGTATTACCCACCAAAGGCGTTGCATTCGTTGGCATACAATGTTGATTTCCCTTCTTTATGCAAATGCAGAAAGGAGGCACGACTTCGCTTTGTGGAACCTGTAGCATTGTCGTTCGATGTGTTCCCCGACTATATGTTCTACGAGATAATACCGCTCATTTGGGACTGTTGGCCACATTATTTCGGCAAGGTAGCAAAATGGTTAAAAAGACACAAAGTGAGAACCGCTATATTCACCTCGTCGCAAACAGCAGATCTCATGCGTAAGGAGTTACCGAACATGAACATACTCTCCATTCCAGAGGGTATAAACGTTGCTACATACCATGCTGGTAAGAATCTTGCGGAAAGAAAGATAGACTTGCTCGAATATGGCAGCATCAAGCGAAACTTCTTTAAACATTATGTGTCTGGCGTCAACCATATAAACAGGGACAATGCAAACGGCTGTATGCACACATTCAGCCAGCTGCTCGACACTATGGCAGATGCAAAAATAACCATATCGCTACCGCGCTGCGATACGGCGCCCGAAGAAACCGGCGGCATAGAGACACTTACCCAACGTTTTTGGGAAGGAATGCTGTCGCGTAGTGTGCTGTTAGGCCGAGCGCCCAAAGAGCTTATCGACTTGGTTGGATACAACCCCGTTGTCACCATTGATAAGAAACACGCCGACGAACAAGTGAGGGATATAGTGGAGCACATCTCAGAGTATCAGGATTTGGTGAACAAGAACCGAGAAACGGCTTTGAGAATGGCGCCATGGGAAATCAGAATGAAACGAGTAATGGAATGGCTGGAAGGCCTGGGGTATGAAAAGTAAACATATAATTATATGAACAAAGCGATAACAGATAGCATAAAATTTATTTGTTGTATAGGAATATTTATACATCATTTTTATCTCCATTCACCATATGTTGGATTCTTAGGACCAACCGCGTGTGTAATATTCTTCTTTCTGAGTGCATACGGAATTAGTGTGTCCTTAGAAAAGAAACCGATGGCATTACTTCCTTTTATAAAGAAAAGGCTATTTAAGATTTATCTTCCTTTGTTGATGATAAATACATTATTTATTTTAGGAACAGGACTACTATGCAAAGGTTACTTTAGTATCCCAATTTTCAATGTTTTTGGAGATAATATAGATTTTGTGCAAAATGTTTCTACATTGGATCAATTTCTTTACATTGTAGGTATCTATAAAATTGATGAGGTAACCTGGTTCTTGAACGTATTATTTGCCATGTACTTATTTTTATGGTTTATTCATAAAATGGCGAATAAGACACAAAGGATAATTGTAACATCTATTGCTTATAGCATTTTTGTAATTGGTTGCATAAACATTACCCCCCCCGTTATGTTTGGACTCATTTTTGATCCTTTGGGAATCGTAATAGGTGTTCTTTTTGCAGAGAAAAAGCAACTGATTGAATATATACAATCAAGAATTACCACAAAGTTAATTATCCTAATAGGGATCATAGTTTTTACACTTGGTTTTTTGATGGGAACAATGCAGAATATAGAAGGACGTTACACAAAGCTAATATTATTAATTGTTGCTGTTTTGTTGATAATTTTTACTACAGCTTTAGCTACGGGCAAACCAACAAAAAAGTTTAGTAGCATTAGTACGTTTTTGGGTGGAATATCATTTTTTGTATATCTAACCCATGAAAAGATTGCCAACATAGTATTTTACTTTCGAGGCAGTAGTTCATTGGTTCTGACATCAATCGGAATCTGTATAATTTCTGTTGTTCTCTATTTGTTTTATCAAAAGATAATAAAAAAGATATATGGTTAAAGTTATAGCAGTCGTAGTCACTTACAACCGACTGAATTTGTTGCAGCGAGTTGTAGGAGCTTTGAAAGGTCAGAGTAAAAAACTCGACAAGATATACATTATTAATAATGGTTCGACGGATGGCACGAAGGAGTGGCTTGACGTTCAAACCGGCTTGAACGTAATCCATCAGGAGAACGTTGGTGGGTCTGGTGGCTTCTACAGAGGCATCCAGGAAGCCTCGAAGGAAGAGTGCGACTGGATATGGTGTATGGATGACGATGTGTTTCCGCGAGAGAACTGTCTGGAAACATTGCTCAATGTAGCAGAACGACATGAGAAGTTGGGAATAGTTTGTCCGCATCGTTTGATGAGCGGCAAGACGTTTGTAGGTGAGGCAAAGACACTCAATCTTACAAACCCGTTAAGTGATATGCACAACGACATGCTTACGGCTCAGGAGGTGGAAAACAACGAGACGGTGAGCATTGTAGGAATGGCTTTCGAAGGTCCGCTTATCCGCAAGGAAGTTGTCGAAAAGATTGGACTTCCGAACAAGGATCTGTTCATCCTTTATGACGATACCGATTATAGCTATCGCGCTGTGTTGGCTGGTTATAAGGTTCTGGTGGCAAGAGACGCCTTGATGGATAAGCACGACTTCCAGTCGAACTCCAGTTACAGAGAAGACAAGATAAAAAACAAATGGAAACTGGCTTATCATATCCGCAATACTGCCTACTTCGGTCATAGATATGGCAAGAACATTTGGGTGAGACATTTTGCAGCAATGCCATTCCTCCTGCATATGTATGGTGCCATTACGTTTAACTTCGTAAAAGGTCACAAGTATTCGTTCTCTGATTATGGATTGTTCTGGAAGATGATGAGAAGAGGAGTCAGAGAAGAGTTAGGTAAAATGTAATTGTAGAATCTTTAAATCTTTTTCAATGAAATATGATTTTCTGATAGTTGGCTCAGGATTGTACGGAGCAACTTTTGCTTATTTCGCCAAGAAAGCAGGTAAGAAATGCTTGGTGATTGACAAGCGCCCGCAGTTAGGCGGTAACGTATATTGCGAAGAGGTTGAGGGCATTCATGTGCATAAATATGGTGCACATATCTTCCATACCTCTAACAAGGAGGTGTGGAATTTCGTAAACTCCATCGTTGAGTTCAATCGCTATACCAATTGCCCCGTTGCTAACTATAAAGGCAAACTGTACAACCTGCCTTTCAACATGAATACCTTCTGTCAGATGTGGGGTGTGACAACACCGGAAGAGGCAAAGGTAAAGATAGATGAGCAGAAGGCGGAAGCTGTGGCAGCATTGAACGGACGCGAACCGCAGAATCTGGAAGAACAGGCTCTGTGTCTGGTAGGTAAGGATATATTCTATACGCTTATCAAGGAATATACAGAGAAGCAATGGGGACGTAAATGCACCGATTTGCCGGCATTCATCATCAAGCGTTTGCCGGTGAGGATGGTTTTCGACAACAACTACTTCAACGACAAGTATCAGGGCATACCAGTAGGAGGCTATAACAAGTTGATCGACGGATTGCTGGAAGGCATCGACTGCAAGACCGATGTCGATTTCTTCAACTCGGAATACAAGGACTGGAAGATGTTTGCCGACAAGTTGGTTTACACAGGAGCCGTTGACGAGTATTTCAACTACTCGTTGGGCAAACTCGACTGGCGTACCGTAAGTTTCAAGACCCGCATAGAGGATACTGCGAACTTCCAGGGCAATGCTGTCGTTAATTATACCAGTCAGGAGAAGCCCTATACACGTGTGATAGAACACAAGCACTTTGAGATGTTCGGTCAGGAGGTTTACGACTGTCAGAAGTCGGTTGTGTCGGAGGAATATTCTACAGAGTATAAAGACGGCATGGAGCCATACTACCCAGTGAACGACGAACGTAACAACCAGCTTGCAGAACAATATCGCAAATTGGCTGCAAACGAGGAGAATGTAGTGTTTGGCGGTAGATTGGCGCAATATAAGTATTATGATATGGCACCTGTGATAGAGCAGGTGATGGAATATTTCAAGAAATAAACTCTTATTTAGTAAACGTATGATACCAAAAATAATTCATTACTGCTGGTTTGGGCGCGGACCATTGCCTGAACTTGCACAGAAATGCATTGCTTCTTGGAAGAAGTATTTGCCTGATTATGAAATTAAGGAGTGGAATGAGGACAATTTTGATGTGAATATCATTCCTTATACTGCTGAGGCATACAAAACAAAAAAATATGCCTTTGTGAGTGACTATGCTCGTTTCTGGATACTGTATCAATATGGTGGAATATACTTTGATACAGATGTGGAGGTGATTCGACCTATTGATGATATTATCTCTAAGGGAAACTTTATGGGATTTGAAACTGACCCCAAACCTCAGTTGAAAGCAGTCGCGAGCGAAGCGAGCGTTAACCCAGGCCTCGGCATGGGGGTGGCCCCAGGCCTCGGCATTATTAAAAAGATGCTTGATTTTTATGTGGGTAAGCATTTTGTGCATGAGGCAAATATGAGAAACCAAATTACGGTGGTGCATATTGCAACGCAGGTGCTCTGTGAAAATGGTTTGAAAAATGTGGCTGGTATACAGGAAGTTGCTGGCTGTTTTGTATTTCCTTCAGAGTATTTCTGTCCTATTAATGTGACGACTGGTCGCATTCATGTAGAGAAGAATACCCGTACAATACACCATTATGCAGGCACTTGGGTGGACAAGAAGTTCTCGCTGAAGGAATTAGTAAAGCGTATTCTGCCCGAGGCTTGGGTTCAATCGCTAATCAATTGGAAGAACAGAAATAAATAGATATGTTGAAGTTTGTAAAAAAAAATGTAGGAAACATTGCTAGGAAATGTGGATTTTTGTGGGTGAAGAATCTGCAGCGCAACTTTCCGTATATTTTACGCTTGCGTCTTTGTTCGGCTTACAAGAAGAACTTGTTTTGCTTCGTGATAGATCCCAACATTAAGCATCCGGGCTTGGCGGACAGAATGAAGGCAATGATTGACTGCTATAATATCGCTAAGCTGAATGGATATGATTTCCGCATCGTGTTCAATACGCCATTTCGGTTGGAAGACTATCTGCTGCCGAACGCTGTAGATTGGGTGGCAGAGTACACAGACTTGAATTACTCTTTGATGGGTACGAGATTCTTTAACGAGTTGAATTTCTTGAAGGAAGACTCGTGGAAAGGACGTACAAAACTTAGCAAGAACAAGGAGTATCATTGCTACAGTTATGTAGGCAACCGCCAACCGAAGGTGTTCCCTGAGTCGGGATACGAATGGAGCAAGTTGTATGCCGAGCTGTTCCGTCCTTCAGATCGCTTGCAGGCTGCTATCGACCAATGCGGCTACGATGAGCGGAGTTATGTGGCTGTTCACTTGCGGTTTGTCAATGCCTTGGAGAACTTTGAGGAAGTGACTTGCTGGGACAACGCTTTGCGCACCGAGGAGGAAAAGATGGCGCTCATAAACCGATGCAAGCATGGTCTGCTAAAGATAAAGGAAGAAAACGCAGGATGCCGTGTCTTGGTGTTTAGCGACAGCAAGCGATTCCTCGATTCGTTGGAAGACATACCGGTCGAGGTACTTGACCACGACAGCGTAGGACATGTAAGCTATGGCGGTAATGAAGATGCGACATTGAAGACCTTTGTCGACTTGTATATGATAGTCCGTGCAAAGAAGGTTTATCGCATTGATGCTCCTGAGCTTTACGCATGGAGCGGTTTTGCCGTGACAGGAGCAATGATTGGCGGCATAGACTTTCTGACAGAAAGAGTATAAACAATTTAGTACGTAAAAATGAAAATAGCTATATTGTTGACGAGTCTGGTGCGTCCACACTTTCCTCACATATGGTTTTGAAATGGGATTGGTAAAAGAATATATTATTATTTAGATTAAAATGAAAGCTATTGCTAAATTTTACACATGGTTCTGGATTATTTATTTCCCCGTGTGTATCGCATTCGCAGCTACAGTTGATTTTGACTGGAGCGATGAAATATTGACGGTTCTCCTATTGACTTATGCATTAGGAAAGCGTCGCTATATGGTGAAGAGCAAACAGAGAACTACGGAGATTTCCATTTACATCCTCTTGATGGTTTTCTATCTTGCATATTCACTTATTATACAAGTGACGACGCCACGAGGTGTGTTCCTTGATATCTTGCAGCAAGTGAGACCATATACTGTGTTCTACCTGACATGGATGATGGCGCCTGAGTTCACGAACAAGCAAAAGAAGCGCATAAAACTGGTGATGCTTCTGTCGTTCTTTGGATATTTGTTTGCATTCATATTAAATCCGTCGTTGGTTACACCATTTGGTGGCGGCGAGTCGGTTGCTTTAGGACAGATTGCTCTTTGCTGTGCAATGATTTATTATTTGTTTTCGAAACAGACTAAGCAAAATAGAAATATTGCTATACTTATCATGCTTTTAGGATTGATTTCTGGTAAATCCAAGTATTTTGGTGAGTGCGTTGTATTTATTTCTTTGGTAATATTTGTAAAAAGCGAAATCAATTTTACCTCTGTTTCTACATTGCTGAAAGTGGCCGCATTAGGTTGTGTCGTTATATTCTTCACGTGGACGAAATTTAATGCTTACTATGTGGAGGGTTTTCAAGATGATGCTCAAGAAATGGCGCGTCCTCTAACCTATGAAACAGGAATGAAGATTATGTTTAAGGATTATATTCCCTTTGGTAGTGGTCTTGGTTCTTTTGGTACGGCTGCTGCTGCTAAGGAGTATTCTCCATTGTATTATAAATATCAACTAGATGATGTATGGGGATTGAACCCAGAAAATCCAATGTTCTTGGCAGATGCGTTCTATCCCACTTTGGCAGAGTTTGGTGTTGTGGGATTGTTCTTCTTCCTTTGGTTTTGGAAAAGGCGACTGTGGGAAGCTAATAAGATTCATAACTTGATTTATTACCGAATGGCGCTAATGTGTATCCTTGCATTGGCTTTAGAGAGTACCGCTGACTCTTCCTATCTCTCTGGTAAAGGTATGGGATATTTCATGATTCTTGCTCTCTGCTTGAATTCTGCTGGTGTGAAAAAGACAGGTAAAAAAATACCGATGTTAAGATAGAAAACGATTTATGGATATTATTATAACTTCTCCTTCGCTTAATCCGAAGGAGAATGTGAGTGGTATTTCTTCTGTTACGCAGTTTATTATCAGTAATAACCGGAAGCAAAACTACTTGCATTTTGAATTGGGTAAGAAGGATTTGGATAAGGGAGGATGGCATCGTATTCCTGCCTTGATAAAGAAATATAGGGAGTGGAAGAAGATGCTAGCTCTGCATCCTGATGCTATCATTCACTACAATTTCCCTCTTTCTAAACCTTCGCTTCTTCGTGATCCTTGGTTTATGCGATATGCGTGGAAAAAGGGTAGAAAGATGGTGGTACATGTGCATGGAGGCTTATTCCTGACGGCTCCTCATATTCCTGGTTTTCTCATGCGAATCATGAAATGGGTGTTTGGACAGGATTTGCCTTTCGTCGTATTGAGTGATATGGAAAAGGATATTCTTACACAGAGATTTGGAGCTAAGAATGTTGTATCGTTACCTAACTGCGTAGATCTGAGTGATGCGGCTGCTTTTGAAAAAGAACAGGTCCTTCATGATGAATCCCAACCGCTACGTATCGGGTATCTGGGGCGTATAGAACCTAATAAGGGAATGACGGAACTCTTGGTGGCTTGCCAAAGACTGAAAAAGGAGAAATATCCTTTTAAACTCGTTATCGCTGGTAAGGAACAAACGGAAGGGGAGTATCTTCCGCAGTTTGACCAGTGGTTGGGGAATAGCTTTGAATATGCAGGATTGGTTTCGGGTAAATCAAAGTGTGATTTCCTTAGAAGTCTGGATGCCTTTGTTCTTCCTACTTATTTTGAAGGTTTACCAATGTCGCTTTTGGAAACCATGAGCTATGGTGTGACTCCTGTTGTGACTCCTGTAGGCAGTATTCCGCAAGTGGTGAAAGATGGTGTGAATGGTATGTTTATCACTGACCATGACAGCGATTCTATTGTTTCTGCCATCAAACGACTGGATGGGGACAGAAGTATTTTGAGAAAGTTGGGCGTGGCTGCCAGAGAAACTATTTTCAATCAGTTCAGTCCAGAAAAGTATGTTGAGAAATTGAATTCGATTTATCAATTTGATAATTAAGTCTTTTACTTCTTTTATTAATCATGAACATTTTTCAGATATTACAAAAGATAAGTCTTGTGCCTTCGTATCTGTGGGACAAGATGTGGGCGCCCGTATGGAAGCGGTGCATGAAGCACTGTGGAAAGGGGGTATATATCCGTCCGATGTCTTCGGATTTCAAGGGATTGTGGAACCTCTCGGTAGGGGATGGTACTTCGATTCCTAAAGGGAGTACTATCTATTGTACGGATGCTGCATGTACTATTGGCAAGAAGGTGCTCTTCGGTCCTAAACCTACAATCATCACTGGTGATCATCGTATTGACATCTTGGGCAAATATATCGCGGACGTTACTGTGGAGGATAAGTTTGTGGATGGGGTGAATGTATATGACCAGCCTGTCGCCATCGAGGATGATGTGTGGTGTGGTGCGAATGTGACTATCCTGAAAGGTGTCACTATTGGGCATGGCTCGGTAGTGGCTGCAGGTGCTGTTGTTACTAAATCCTTTCCTCCTTATAGTATTATCGGCGGTATTCCTGCTAAACTGATCAAAATGAGATTTACGGAAGAGGAAATCAAGGAGCACGAAAGGAAATTATCGTAAAATGACTTGGATATTGGAACATATTATCTATCCGCTATTTACTTTTATGGGGATTGATAGGGATTAGGGGCGAGTTTTGCCATTGGGAGAAATTTGCTTGTGTGCAATCTATGAATGTGATATATAATGCTGAAATCTAAGTATTCATTCGATAAGAACGTATCAAGCCAACTGAAGGCTTTAGCCTTGGTATTGATGATTATGTATCATCTATGGTTTTCACTTCAGAAATGTCTTTGCTGAGGCTCCTTTCGGAGAATTGCAAGGAAAGGCAAAAGAAACTTTCCTGGGAGGAAAAGGCTAAGGTTATGGTGGTGTGGTATAAGAAGGTTTTCTAAAATCATCCCGTCCTTCTTTTTTTGATAAAGCGGGCTGCACTCGGCAATTTGAAAGTGAACTTTCATTGCACTCATTGGCACCGCTTTTTCCCATTAAAAAAGGCTTTTTTCGAAAACCTACCCGTCCTTCCTTACCGTTAAGGAAGGCTCCACCTCTCTCACCAAGCCTCTCTTCCCTTAGGGACGAGAGGATGTAACCGCCCTCCGGTGCTCAGAACCGCTACGCTCTAAGGTTGGCGGACCATCAAAGGTCTGCGCCAAGTTGTGCGGGCTGGGACCGCCTGGGGATATGTTTAAATTGTATGTTTTCTAAATATGTTATAGCATGAAATATTATCCAATCAATAAACTGCAGGCGAAAACGCCTGAAATTGAAGAAATATTGAATCTGCTTCAGCCATTATCTACATCTTCAGCTGAGTTTGATGATATGAAGATTTCGCTAATCCTCTTCATGAAATCTCTTAGGAGTGATTTGGGAGTAGAGGTGGAAGAAAGGTATGTGGATAAGGTATATAGGGACAGCTATTATTCTTATTATGATACCAAAAGACTTCCTTATAATAGATATTGTGTTAGATTATCGTTTTTTGACTCTGCCTTTAATAAAGATGTTGATTTAGATGATGCAGAGAATATTTGGAACAACTATCTAGGTTTTGTTGTACTGCGTCCTCTTCGATATTGTATTGGTAGAAATGTTATCGATCCAAAGGCAAAGGCTGATACTTCTCTGCAGAAAGCGAAAATTTGTAGAGCTGCTATAGAATCGTCATGTTTTGGAATCAAACTTAATGCGGTTGGTTTTCCTCATTCCAGTCAAGATACAGAAACAATGACATGTGCCCAAACTACAATTTGGGCTTTATTGGAGTATTATGGCAATAAGTATAATATCTATCGTCCAACAACTCCATCTGAAATTAAGAGAATCTTGGAAAGTTTTTCTTATGAGCGACAACTACCATCTTCCGGTTTAACTTATAACCAAATATCTGTTGCTCTTCGTAGTTTGGGATTTGGTTCTAAAGTTTATACTAAAGGGGCTAATGCAGAGCGTTTTAATCGCTTGTTAGCCTGTTATGTTGAAAGTGGAATTCCTATAGTTCTTGCCTTGCAAGGTTCCGGTATTGGACATGCTGTAGTATGCGTAGGAAGAGAAGATATAGATAAGAGTGAGGTGATAAATCATCAGACAAAATCTCCTTCTCAAGAAGTCTACTATGACTGGAATGATACCGTTGCCTCGAAGAGAATAGTTCTAAATGATGATAATTTGCCTAATTACCAATTGGGAAGTCTATCTCAGCCTTGTAATTACTATAGTCAACTTTTAGGACCAAATTCTGATTGGGAACATGTTGGGATAACGCAGTTTATTGCGCCTTTATATAATAAGATATACATGGATGCAGAAGCTGCTATGGAATTATCTACAATTGTACTGGATACTTATATTCAACTGAAAGGTCAGGTAAAAAGAACTTTTCTTACTTCTGGCAGAACATTAAGGGAGCACATTGCAAATTTGCATAGTATTTCAAATAATGCAAGAATTGCTTTGCTTCAAATAGACCTGCCTAAGTTTGTCTGGGTTACTGAATTGAGTACTATAGATGAATTTGAGAAAGATATGGTAAATTCCCTTCTCTTGATTGATGCAACAGGAAATTCACTGGTAAATGTATTAGGAAATATAATATTTTTGATTTCTAATCGTTATTTCTATACGTATGATCCTCAGAATCATCAGATGATAGGAAATCTGGTGGAGGCTATACCTCAAAATTTTGAGGCATTTCCTGGTAATTTGAAATAATAATCTTTTAAAATGGCAAATATGAAAGAATATCCAAAAATAGATGAACTCTTTTCTGCAAATTCAGAGAAGTTGATTTCTGAAGATAAGGAACGCATCGTAGTTGAGTATATGGCGGATATAACTGCCAATGCTGCTAATCATGATTTGGAGTCTATGCAGCAGGCTTCTCAGTTGATTCTGAATTGTTAAACAAAGTGGAGCGACAATTAATTGATAGCGCCAGATAAATGTTTATGCAGACACTTTCAAAAGAAATTGAAAAAAGGATAGAGGATATTGTATCTGTCCGTTTTTATAATCAGATAACTCCATACGATGTTATTAGGTGGCTATTCAACTTTGAGGATGAAGATGTTGAATTGGCAGTTCATTTGTTGGAGCATGTGATCTTCTTGCGTGATGACGATGTCAAAGGGCGTCTTTATGACCAGATTGTGAAACTGCCTAAAGATAAAATAAAACATATTGTTCCTCTTGGTAAACCAGGGAAAAGTGGCGCAGCCATTTCATACTGGATTCATGGCTTGATGAAAAGAAGTGATTCTAAGAATACAATATTTCATTCAAGTGTAGAGTCGTTTATTTCTTATAGAAACTCCGAGGAATGGGGGGCTCTGGAGGATGTCGTTGTTTATGTGGATGATTATATTGGTAGTGGAGGGTCGGTGGTAACAGCATTATCTTTTGTATCTCTTGATGGAAAAATAGTGAGGCCTGAGGTGTTGAGTGATGCTCGTTTCGGAAGACTGTATATTGTTGCTGCAATAGTGATGGACACTGGCTATTCTACGATTACTCATGATATCTCTGGGGCTATTGTTTTAGGAGACTCTCAATGTAAAGGTTTTGATCCTCATAAAAAGGTATTTGGGAGCTATTTTAAGACTAAGGCGGTTCGAGAAATGTGTTACAAGTATGGAGAACAATTATATAAAGATTTTCCTCTTGGTTACCAAAATACTCAAAGTCTAGTGTTGATGCAGCATTCTTCACCAAACAATACGGTTCCTGTATTATGGTCAGATAATCAATATCAAGGAAGAATTTGGATTCCTTTGGTGCCTCGAAATAATCTATTGAAAATAGAACGGGCTTATACTGATAGAACTTCTGTATATAGATGGTTGTCGTGTCTGAAGAAAATCTTTGTTGGTGGAAGTGAATCCGTAGATTTCGGGTTGTTGTTTTCAAAGAGTCATTTCAATCTTGTCTTTATCTTGATATGTTTGATAAGGCGAAAAAGCGAAGCTTTCATTTTCAATGCTATGGGAATCTCATATGTAGAAATGGAGCATCTATGGCAAGAAGGAATTGATAAGAAAATTTGGGATAGTAAGCATAATCCTACTTCATTGGCTTTAAACGAATATAAAGATGCAATGAAAAGATATAAAATATTGAGAGATGAAGCTCGGCAAGGGTTTAGCCGGATTTTTGATGAAAAAGAATATATTTACATACCGGAGACTTTCAAGGGCGTGAAGTAAAATTATTAGCTGAATATGGGATTTGCATATTCGTATGTCTTTTGGACATGCTTGATTTTAAATGTCATTATACTAAGTATATCGAACAATTGTTCGATATGCTCACTTCGTGAGCAACTAACGTAATAATTTTATGGAACAAACTTGGGAGTCTCTTTTTTCTGAACAAGCTGAGATCGAAGGGCATTCGCAGCAATATATATCAGAATGTTTGGCCTATGCAGGTGTCTTGCATAGCCATAATGTTCCTGTTATTTTTGATAAGTGGCATTTTTTTTCATTCTTTCCAGATATTCAAGAGGAGAGAATGGAATATTTCTTGTTGCATATAGGCTGTTATGTGAATTATAGTATAAGGAAGAAAACTGGTGGCGTTAGAATGATAAGTGCTCCTTACTCCGACTTGAAGAGGGTGCAGAGGTGGATTTACGAGAATATCCTTCTTAAAGACTTGTCTTCTGTTTCTCCTTGTGCTGAAGGTTTTATTCCTAAGGACAGAGATAATGTTAGAAACATTGTCACCAATGCTAAGAGGCATTCCAAAAGTAAATGGCTAATAAATGTTGATATACAGAATTTCTTTGATTCTATAAAATATGATTCGGTATGGGAATATTTTTCTAAATTTGGCTATGAGAAACAGGTGGTAGATGTTCTAACAAAGATTTGCACATATCAATATAGACTCCCTCAGGGAGCACCGACGAGTCCAATGCTTTCAAATTTGATTGCGCAATCAATGGATGACGCTTTCGAGGAACTTGCCAGTAAGTGTAATTGTATTTATAGTAGATATGCTGATGATATAACTCTTTCTGGTAATTCTGATAGTAATATGCCAAGTATACGTGATATCTATAAAATAGTTTATGCTCATCACTTTCGGCCAAACAAGAAAAAAACAAAAATATGTTTCTCGTGTGATAGGCAGATGGTTACAGGATTGACTATAACAGCTGGTGTACATGTTCCGAAAAAATATCGTAAGGATGTCTGGAAGGAACTATATTGTTGCAAAAAGTTTGGTGTAGCTAGTCATATAGCATATAGACATCCTGATCAGGGCATGTATAGGCAGTGGCTTTTGGGGAGAATTATGTTTGTGAAATCAGTAGAGCCCGAGTGTGGAGAAAAAATGATACGGGAGTTTAATTCGATTAATTGGGGTATTTAGTTGGAGATTGTTTTTTTGATACCAAGTGAGTTGTTGTGTATGAATAGTTAGAATATTAATACTAAATTCATTAGTGGTTTCATAGCTTTGACGTATCTTTGCAGCAACTCTATTGACATAAAATTAGGAGGAAGAATATATGGATAAAACAAAGTTAGCAAGAGAAGAGGCTCTACGCCGATGGAAGGCTTCTAAGGAAACCAAACGTAAAATGGTAGACAATGATAATGCATAATAGGAATAGACATCCTTATATTGTGGATGAACGTTTTCTTTCCGGAAAGGTTGTAGTAATGTATGTAAGGTATAGATTTCTCCATAACTGGGTATTTATAGCTCTTACACTATTCTGGATGTCATTCTCGTTATTAATCTTTAGTCTTATTTGGAATGAAGGATTGATAACATTGTTTAGTACTGGTTTTATATTAATTCTCTTATACGGCTTTTTGATGGGTGCATGGAGTAAGATTGTAGATTGTATAAATCTACGTCTTGAAAAGAAAATTGTATATCCTATCGTTGATAGGCAACTAGCCAAATCAGTAAAGCTATCTTCAAGAAAATGTAGAGTAAAAAGGAGAAAACTTATAAGAATAGATGATGGTTCTATGGATTCCCCCTATGAATCCGTTGTTGTATTCTTTGGAGATGGTAGCATTTGTGAATATCCTTTTTCCTTTATGGCTGAAAAGTGTAAGGGGTATGTAAGTGTAAGAACATTAAGTCTTACCCATTATGTGTGTAAAAATGAAAGGAGTATAGCCGAAGCAAGTAGCTGGTTGCCTGAGCTGTCTTTAAATAGTTGGCTTAAGCTTGTGACATTTTTAATTATATTTTTAGGAGGCATATCATTTTGCATATTTACCATTCTTCCACCTGCAATATTTTTCTTTATATTATTTTTGATGGTTGCTATCGTTGTTATGTTTATATATTTATGCCCTCAACAGAACTCACATAATGTCAAAAATGCGACTTGGAAGTTAGTTCTGCTTAAGATAATGAAAGCTCCTATAAATATAATCTGGCTATTTACATCTTTAAACTTACCATTTTTAGCCTTACTCATCGTGAGTATTGTATCTGTATTCTCAGCTGTATTTCCTATATATATTGTTATATTTCTTATAAATAGAGTTGCTCCAGGCTTGATTTCTAAGCCTACAGAGTATTTTGTTATATTAGTACTTAGTTCTTTTATCCTAGTCTATTGTCCTTCTTATATAAAGCGAGTAATCCGTAAAATACCATTTGTTGCTCATACCGAAGGGAAAAAGTTTAAAAAGAGATTAGCAGAGTTTATAATATATATATATGATGCTGGTGCAGTTGAATTTCTTTTGAATGCAACTTATGCTGTTTTTGTTTGTTTCATATGCATAAAGAAATTTCAATATTCAGAATTTTTGTTTAGCAGGGAAATTGATGAAGTCATTCTGAATGCCTTTGTTTTGTTTCTGTCTTTTGAAGGTATTAGAAGTTCATATAAGAGAATCCATTTATCTGCAATATCATTATTTCAGAAAATATTGAGGCTATTAGATACTTGATTTAATATGAAAGGTAGAATGTTTGAAAATTTAAAACATGAGAATAAGCTGAAGGTTGAACATATGCGTGTTTCAAGAAAATGACGCTGAAGATAAATTATGTAAATGGTAGATTTTGATAGATTGATTACTCGCTTTCGTCAGTTCGGGGGTTGGAGGCTTGTCTGGCAATATGTCCGTATGGGGGTGTTGTGGACGGGTGTCTGTGCCTTGGTACGCTGCGCCTTAAAGGGGAAGTCCTTGAAGGCTGCTTATCCTGTGATGACTGAGAAAGTGGATGGGACAGAATCATGCAGAGTGAGCTGACGGTGTTTCGCTACTTCAGGCGTGGGGTTAAGGCTCGGATGCCTCGTGAGAATAGTTATCACAGTATTCTCCTGGGTGATGCCTTGGGGCGTACTTTCCATCAGAAGCAATGGCAGGATCTGATTGATCATGTGAGTTTTCATAAATTGAATTATAGAAAAGTAGGGGAAGTTAGTAAAAATGATAATGGGTATTATTGGCATATTATCAAGGGATTTTCGAATCCCTCTGCCTCCCTTTAGCGTTATTTCTAAAATCAACCCGTCCTTCTTTTTTGATAAAGGGGTTCTCGACTCCCCTGTCCCCCTCTTGCGAAGAGTTTTTTCCCAACCACCCCGTCCCTCCTTCATAAGGAGGGCTCCACATCCCTCTCCAAGCCTCTGCCCTTCTCAGAAGGGAGAGGATGTA
>ERZ1023633.87-NODE-87-length-37306-cov-9.401144_pt1 | contig 37306 bp, 35 predicted proteins | sample MGYA00380333_ERZ1023633 | MGnify/ENA primary metagenome ERZ1023633 (study PRJEB33179, sample SAMN07448972) | human gut metagenome | biome: Human-gut; feature: Human associated habitat; material: Faeces | host: Homo sapiens | place: India: Bhopal | collected...
ACTTCATACAGTATACTAAAATTGCCAAAATTTCAACCTGTTTTTTCAGTTTATTTTAGCTATTTTTTAGTACTTTTTAACTATTTTATATATTTTTATGTCATTTTCGTCATATTTTTTTTCGTTCGCAACTCTTTTCTCATCATTTCGACTATTTATGTATGTATTTCGCAGGCTAATTTTAGCATTTCTTTTAGTTAATTTTAGTATATGTATTTTTACAAACTCGCTTGCTTTTGTTGTACAGACAATTCCAAAAAATTTGCTATACATAAAAAAGTCCCATCCTTTTTCGAATGAGACAATTTTTTATAACATCTACTCTATCACAAATAAAATACACGGTACAAAATAATTTCGTTTTTACGCTTCATCTTCTGCCCAGATTTGCGCACAGCGGATTGCTTTCTTCCACCCGCACAGTTTCCTTTGACGAACGTCTTCTTCCATGACCGGATCAAAACGCTGACCAAGACTCCAGTTTTTCCGGATTTCGTCTTTGTCTTTCCACATACCTACCGCAAGTCCCGCCAGATATGCCGCTCCCAATGCTGTCGTTTCAATACACTTCGGTCGATAGACCGTTGTCTGATTGAAATCTGCCTGTGTCTGCATAAGAAAGTCATTGGCACTGGCTCCTCCGTCAACTTTCAGGCTTTTCAGCGGAACCTTTGCATCCTCCTCCATCGCCTGAATAACATCATGTGTCTGATACGCAATCGATTCAAGCGTTGCACGGATAAAATGCTCTTTTTTACATCCTCTGGTCAATCCGACAACCGTACCGCGGGCATATGGGTTCCAATACGGTGCTCCTAACCCGGTAAAAGCCGGTACAATGTATACACCGTTGGTATCTTTCACTCTCGTCGCATACTCCTGCGATTCTGCAGCATTATGAATCATCCGCATTTCATCCCGTAACCACTGAATAGAGGCGCCAGCAATAAAGACACTTCCCTCTAATGCATATTCCGGTTTTTCTCCTGTACCGGCTGCGATGGTTGTGAGCAGTCCATGCTCAGAGGCAATCGCCTTCTGTCCCGTATGCATCAATAAAAAGCAACCGGTTCCATAGGTGTTTTTTACATCTCCTGCTTCAAAACAACATTGTCCGAACAAAGCAGCCTGCTGATCTCCTGCCGCCCCTGCAATCGGCACATTACCAGGCAACACCATCTCTGCAGTGTGTCCATAAACGCAACTTGACGGCATAACCTTCGGAAACATACTTTCCGGTATTTCAAACCAGTCCAACAGTTCTTTATCCCAACAAAGTTTGTGAATATCAAAAAGCATCGTCCTCGATGCATTCGTATAATCCGTCACATGTACTTTGTGCCCGGTAAGATTCCAGATCAGCCAGCTGTCTACCGTGCCAAACAACAGATCACCTGCCTCTGCTGCTGCGCGTGCCCCTTCTACATGCTCCAGAATCCATGCTATTTTACTGGCGCTGAAATAGGCATCTGCAATCAGTCCGGTTCTTTCCCGTACTGCTTCCACGTCCATCTCCTGCCTGAAACGATCAATCATTTCCGCTGTACGCCGGCACTGCCAGACAATTGCATTGTAAACCGGTTCCCCGGTGTGCCGATTCCATACGATAGTAGTCTCTCGCTGATTCGTAATTCCAATCCCCGCAATCTGCTCTCCGGTAATACCCAGAGTTGCAATAGCTTCCGCCATAACAGAATACTGTGTAGACCATATTTCCATCGGATTCTGTTCCACCCACCCCTGTTGTGGATATATCTGTGTAAGCTCCTTCTGTGCCATACTGCAAATTTTACCATTTTTGTCAAAAACAATGCACCGTGAACTGGTTGTACCCTGATCCAGTGCTACCATATATTTTTCCATTTATACCCCCCTGCCTTATGGGAACATCATCTCCTACAAGTCCGTCCGGATAGCCTTTTCCATCAAAACGCTCGTGGTGATGCCGCCACTATTCGTTATGAAAGACCGTCATTATGATGCTTTTCTTTCTTCAGTTCCACATAATTTACAGACAATTCTGTCGAGTAATTTACGTTCACTATACATCATTCTCCTCCTTTCTACAACCAAAATCCTATATCTTTTGGTTGGAATTGCACTTGGTGAATGGTGAAGGCCTATAGAAGTGTCAGAGGGACGGTGGAGCAGATGCAAAATTTTTCTTCCAAAGAAGTAAACCGCCCGCTTCCTGTGTATGGCACCTTATAGTTCTACAATTCACCGCGCAATTCCTCATGAAAGGGGTTCGCTCGCTTTGCTCGCGTTTTATTTAAGCTGGGTTTCGGCGGCGGCGATGTAGTGCCGGGCGTTTTGCTGATTACTTTCGATTTCTTCGCGCGTGAGTGAGCGGATGACTTTGGCAGGATTGCCAAAAGCAAGGCTTCCGGCAGGAATATTTGTATTTTGGGTTACGAGAGCCCCGGCGCCGATGATACAGTTCTCCCCAATGCTGGCTCCGTTTAATACAATGGCTCCCATTCCGATCAAAGTATTGTCGCCCACGGTACATCCATGGACGATGGCTCCATGCCCAATCGTCACTCCGTTTCCGATGGTTGTCGGATAATGTGTATCTACATGTATGACGGCATTATCCTGTACGTTGGTCCGGTCCCCGATTTTAATTTCGGCGGAATCTCCGCGAACGGTGGCATTGTACCAGATGCTGACGTCTTCTCCCATCTGTACCGTTCCTTTTACGACTGCGCCTTCTGCGATATAATTTTTTGACATTTCTTCGTCTCCATTCTTTTTTTTTATAATTATTTTCTTTTCGTTTTGGTAACTCTATTCGAGGTTCTGAATAGTTACTCTTTTTGGACAATTATACTCTTTTTCCGACTCTTTTTTAAGCTCAATCTATAGGAAATTTTTTCTTAAAAAAGAAGATTATTTGCATTGAATATTGCCGGACAAACACTTATACTTTATGATAAAAGTAGCAATTTACTATTACAGAAAGGCAACAAATATTATTATGAAAAAGTTTTTCCGGACAAAGCAGCTTGTCGCTTTCCTTTTGATTGTGGCAATGCTCATCCCAACTACAAATATCCATACTGTCTATGCAGCTCCTGAGACTTCTGGTTATAACGATACGGTTCTCGCATCTCTCAGTGAATCTCGTGTATTTTTGCGAGCTGGAAAAAGCAAAAAAATCAAGTGCAACGTTCCGATTGGCAAGATGACGTGGAAAAGTTCCAAAAAATCGGTAGTCACAGTGGATAAAAATGGTAGGATTACTGCCGTCAAACCCGGCAAGGCAATCATTACGGTTACTGGTGAATATTTATACGGCAGTCTTTCCTGTGAGGTCTTTGTCAGCAAGAAAATCTCCCAGAAACAGGCTAAGAAAAAACTTCTTTCCCTGAAATCCAAGTATCCGGAAGGAATGTCCTGGACCAATGAAAACAACTACTATTACTGGGAAGCGGCAAACCTCTATGGTTATGGCTGTGTTGCTCTCGTCGGAGAACTCAGTGACAAAGTATTCGGTAAATATGCCCCGGTAAAGACCCATAAGAACTTTGACAAAATTAAAGTCGGAGATCATGTCCGCATTGGAAATTATCATTCCGTAATTGTACTAAAAAAATCAGATAACTCCGTTACTGTTGTGGAAGGAAATTATAATGCTTCCGTACACTGGAATCGTGTCATTACCAAACGCGAATTAAAGCAATCCGGATTCCATGTGGATACACGCTATTAATACATATCCTTTTTATAATAGGCATTGACCATACTGCAATACCCCCAGTCTTTGAGGGTTTCATAGGAAATACGGTAGTTTCCTTTTGCGGCTTTGTCCGCTGTCAAACCTTTCTTTCTCTGCCACCGCATTAAGGCCTTTGCCTTTCGGCGGATTCTGGCTTTCGCTTTTTCCACAGTATGTGCAGATAAATCCACCACGCCATGCTTTCTGCGAAATGCATAACAATTATCCGCAAAATAATCATCCACGGCATACAACTGACAGGCTATAAATTTCAGGGTGATACTGCTGTCAGGATCAAAAGAATATACAATACATTTCTTTGTCGTTCCGTCTTTGTTTACGATCTTTTTTTCCGGCACATCTTTTGGAAAAATCCCCTGCATGATATGATCCTACATTTCCAGATATCTTTTCCCCTTGATATATGTCTGAATCTCCTCAATTTCATATCGGGAGATATGATTTTTTCTATTTTATAATTCAGGAACTTTTGCCATTGTTCCTCTATTCTTAGCGGATCGATTATGGGATTCATGTTGTACTCTCCTGTCTTGGAACATTTAAAAAAAGGAGCAAAATGCTCCTTTTATAAAGAAAAAGAAAAAACTTTGAATGAATAAAGCCGTGCTTATTCATACAGGATGGTACACATTCCGGTTACCCGCAAAACGCTATAAAAGAATGTGCTGCATCCATCAGCGGGTGCAACAATTGTTGCTTTTCTTTCTCTTATTCACAATTTCCATTGCCTGTCCCATTGTTTGTATGTGTGCTTCCCATCGCATTATTCACCGCATCGGTCACTGTATTTGCGACATTTTCGATGAGGCTGTCCACGCCCTTTTTTACCAATTTATCCAAAAATCCCATAACACCTGTGCTCCTTTGAAATATGTAATGTACCAATATACATTGCTATCTAAACTAATTCCACTTTACCATAATTGAATTTGTAAAACAAGCATGCCATTTTTCCTATTTTTGAAAACTTATGCATCTGATTTTCTTTTGTTGTTTTGTTTCTTTATTGCCTATAAATATTTCGCAAATTTTCTTTTTAATAATCTGTTGACACACAATTCGACATCTGCTACTATTTGTTTCGGCACAAAATTTATGGGCAAAATTGCAGAAATGTAATGGCGCAAAGCTAGAAGTCTACGGTACAATTTATGTTACTAAGATAGTTCGGTTGCAATGAATCAATTTCATTGCAACTTTTTTTACATTTTTACTTGCTATTTTTTTTGCAAGGAGGTGCGTTTCAACTATCAATACTCTAGCAAATAAAAAATGTATAAATATATCCAAAGGAGATCACTATGAAAAAAAGAAACACCATCTTTATTGCACTCATATTATCAGTGTGCATGATAACAGAACCAATTTTAGCTTCAGAATCAGAGCCTTCAATTACTCTCCCCGACACAACCAGTGCATATTGCACTGATTATACAAAACGTCGAGATTTGGAAGTAAAATATGAAGGTCAAACCATCATCGATACCTATCAAGTTAAAAAGGGATCTACTGTCGGTATCGTCCATTACTATATTGGCAAATATAGAAGCAAAAAAAAGATGAATGGAAAATATTATGATGGAATTCTCGTCAAAATAAATATGGAACCAATTTCTGTTTTGGCAACAAATAAAAAAGGAAAGAAAAAGAAAATGTATGGTTTTTCACAATATGTAAGCTTAAAAAGTACCTTACCTAAAAACTGCAAAATTCAAAATTCTTCACCCAACAATGCAACAACAGGAGCGTCTTCCTATTCTATTGGCATATCAGGGGGCTCTGATAGTGCATCTATTTCTGGCAGTGTAAATATAAATTCTGAATATTGTAAAGTAACCGATAAAACAAAATTGAGTCAAGAAAAATATGCTGTCTCATACGACTATAAGCCTTCTTTCTTTAATGTTACTGATTGGCCTGCAGATTCCGAAAGATCTATAATGTTATTTGAACCTACTTGGCAGGCAGGCACTTGTGAATGGACTTCAAACAAAAAAAAATATTCTATTAATCTAAAAATATATGCAAAATTTGGTTTAAGTGGTAACAAAAATGGTAGTGGCACATTATTTCCTTACTCTTACTACTCCAGCGGTAGCTCTACTACACGCACCTTAAAATATGAAAAAAAAGCAAAATAGAGGTAACTAATTATGAAAAAAAACGTGAAAACTATTCTCAAAACTATACTACTTATTGTGATTGCAATCATTGTAATTTTCCTTGGCATAAAGGCTTATTACATGTATTTTAATTCTGATAATAACGAATTAACCACAGAAGATACAGATATTTTACTCTTAACCAAGACCTATCCAACAACTTTTTATTTTATTGGAAATGCAGTTTCACTTGACCAATCTATCGCAACAGAAAACATAACTATAGATGAAGTCAGCAATATTAAAACTTCTAAAAAACAATGGGCAATGATAGTTATTAATGATCTGGAGGATAATACTCCAATAAATGAAGAACAATGGAAATCCGTTGTCGACACAGTAAAGAATAATAATCACATAAATTGTATGTATCTTGGCAATAGCGATTTAGACATCATGGAACAGCAAGGATATTTTTCAGGAAAAGATGGTCTTGATGACACAGATCTTTCCATGGGACTTATTCACCACAAAACTTCTGTCATTAATACTTTAGGTATGTTAAATAAAGGCGATGACATAGACAACCTTCCTACACTGTTAATTCATGAACAGGCGTATGACCTTCAAACTTCAAAATAATATACAGTTATGATGAAATTAGAAAATATATACAAAAAATATGATAGCGGAGACAGTTCAACCATCGCCTTAGATCATATAAGCCTTACCATTGATTCTCCCGGTCTTTTATTTATTCTTGGTCCAAGTGGCAGTGGCAAGACAACCCTCCTTAATATGTTGGGATTGTTGGATCAGCCAGATGAAGGAAGTATATACTTTGATAATGAAGTAATTTCACCGTCTTCCTATGAATATTACCGGAATATCGTAATTGGAACCGTTTTTCAAAGATTTAATCTCATTTCAGAATGGAATGTATATGAAAATATTGAGCTGGCCTTAGAACAACAGACCTGGCCAGGCAAAAACGAATCCTATGTACAGGAAGAAGTCCTTCGTATTTTAGACTATGTTGGATTAAAAGACCTTCAAAATCGAAAAATCGATGCGCTTAGTGGCGGACAGGTACAACGGGTCGCAATTGCCCGTGCACTTGTGAAAAATCCTGCCATTATTCTTGCGGACGAACCAACCGGCAATCTGGATTCGGAGAACTCACAAAAGATTTATGCTTTGTTAAAAGATATTTCCAAAGACCATCTTGTGATCGTTGTGTCACACGATGAAAAAGCAGCTGAATCGTGGGGTGACCGAATTATTCGGCTGAACGACGGACATATTGTCGAAGATATCTCCCGTCAAAATTGTACTGATAATTTTTCAGTGCAGATGAAAGGAGGTAAATCCTCTTCTATCGATTTTTCTCACCTTTCTTATCAGAGACTCATGGATAAAATCCGCGACTTTATAACGAGAGATTCTGACAACAAAGATTATACCATCTCCATTCAAAAAGAAATGGGAAATCAGCAAATTGACGCTTCCCTTCCCGTTTCTGCAAACATTTGGCCCGATAAAAATCCAAGTAATATTAAAACTATAAAACTGATTAAATTAGCCTTTGGTTTTCTAAGACAAAAGAAAATACGCTTATGTATCACCACATTTCTGATGACAGTAATGTTTCTTGTTGTTCAGCTATTTATGACCGCTGCTTTTATGAAACCCGGTCTGCCAGTATACAAGGCCACGCAAGCATCCAAAGATAACTACATAAGCATATACGAACCAAAAGAGTATACAAGTGACTGGTTTGATGATGTTACTGTCTCTGTCGGCACAACAGACAATATCAAAGATTTTATTCAGAATATGAAATATTCCGAGATCTTATATAATGTCAAAGGCTATAACGAGCTGGAAAATGAAGGCACTATGAATCTGCTGATCGACGCTGATTCCAATCTGAAAGATAACGAGATTATTATTACGGATTATTGTGCCAAACAATTTCATATCAGTCAAACGAATATGAAACAAAATTCAATTTGTATTTATGGTCTAAAATTTAAAGTTAAAGAAATTTTAAATACTGATTACGAAAGTCACTGGAAAACCTGCAGTAACCAGGATATTGACTACACTTATATGATGTGCAAAGTTGGAAAAGGCTTTAAAAATCGTATTCTGAACGAATCTGATTTTTTGGAAATTGACGCTTCTGACTTTAGTGATACCGTGGATGAATCCTACCTCGAAAGCAATCTGATTTATGCAAATGCTGATACCATAACAACCGATGAAATCGTAGCAGGCCGACTTCCTCAAAAGGACGATGAAATTGTTATCTCAGCCTCCTATGCATCAGAAAATGACCTTGTCAGTAAAAACGGCAAAATCAGCACGGATGCGATTGAATTTATTGATCTGAATGCTGCCAAATACCATGGTGCATATGAAAATCAATTAAATTTATATGATTATTTGCAATCTGCGAAAATCGTAGGAATTGTTGATCCATCTTCTGACACCGACATCTCTGTCTGGGTTAATAACCAAATGTTCAACGGCATAAAGAAAGGGTATGTAGATCAGATTGCAGACCGCTATTTTATCCCGGTATTTTCAAATGCAGATTCTTATCAGCAATTATATGACCGCGGAATCCATGTAGATACTGCCGACGCACAAAATATAGACTCCCTATATTCCATGCGTCAGGATTATCTCCCACTGATTCGGGCAGTTATTTTTGTTGGTACAATTTGCGCAGTTTTTGCCAGTATCTCTTTTATCTCTTTCAGTATTGTAGATGGAAAGAAAAAACTCGGTATACTAAAAGCTATTGGAACAAATCAAAAAGATATTATTCGGATCTTTTCCATCGAGGCCTTGCTTATTGGTTTGGGAACATTTATTTTACAGGAAATCGTATATTTTCTTTTAATAATGCTATTTAATCGAACCTACGTGCCAGCATTTGGAATGAAAACGCCTTTGGTATGCATTACACCTTTTAATATCATAAGTGCATTTCTTATAACGCTTTTGTGCAGCGGTATTGCAAGTCTTGTACCGATAAGAAAATTGTATAAAAAGACACCTGTTGATCTGTTTAAAGATTAAATAACCAGATAGATGCGATCCTCGAGTTTCTGTTTGAAATCCACACGGATTCCTTGAGCATTTGCTTTGTCATTTTACTGAAGAAAGCAAGAAAGTTTCTGGTTTCCTTTGATTTATGAGCAGATTGATAAAATCTGAACTTTTGTGTGTCTCGCTTACAAAAGATGAAACACTAGTAATAGAAAAATCAACCATATATACTTTAAAAAAGAAACTTCCCATACCTCTTCAGTTTGGAAGTTTCTTTTTTTGCCCCATTATTCAGACATCAACTTTTGTAATAACTCTTCGGCACTATTTGCCATAATACCAATTTTTCCACCCTTACATCCTTTATAATTTGCATGGTAAGTTACATCTCCATTATTCCACAATTTTACACCAAACTGAAGTTCCTCCAGGTTTCCTTCATAGTTCTTTTCTGCCTCTTTCATTTTTTTAACTGCTTCATCTATTTTTTCTACATTATTATGAATATCGGAATACTTTTCTTCTGGCATTTTCTGAATATTATCTAACGTTGCCAGATCATTTAACATGTCTACCGGTAATAGAACCGTAAACTTAGAGTTTAATCCCCACATATTTGTTTCGCTATTGTCACTATAATAATTAAATCTTGTGTCATGCTGATCATCCGAATACAACTGGTCAAGAGTATCCAATACTGCACCTTGTCCGGCTACCGGATTTCTCCAATTGCCATCTTTATCGAAACACCGTCTAAAATACCATTCATTATATATATCATACTCTGTTTCTCCATTTTCTCGTGCATCTGCTTCTAGAAGTTTCGTATATGTTTCTGGCTCGTCCAAACGAATAACCTCCATAAAGTTGATAACTTTACCAGTCCGAAATCCTCGCCAACTATCTATTAATTCATCAGACAAATTCTCATACAACTCACGTGCACTTGTTATTCCCGAAGTTTTCTTATCTGTGACCTTCTCCTGATTCTGATACTTCAGTTTTCCTTCCTTTGACAAATTTAAGACGGTATCCGTATTCTTTGTGCCCTTCTGTTCCTGATTCTCTATTCCAGAAATTTTTATCTTCGTTTTATCTGCGCAATGAAAAATTGACTGATTTTCTACAGATTTACTACTTACAAAATTCGCAGTGATATTAATTTGATTCTTCATACAGATTCCCCTTTTCCATTAATCGCAATACTTCAAATAATAAAACTTTGACTTTGCAGTAGCCTTATCGTTCGAACTTGCTTTAATCGTCACATCCATCAAATCATAATGATGTGTTGAAACTGTAACAAAATGACTCAGACCTCCAACTGCTGTCTTTAAATAAAATGTCATTTCATAATATCCATTACTGTCTGTAACAGCAGTACTTGTAACGGTGGACATATCTGGCCTATTCAGTTTCTCCCATTGTTGATCTTTAACTTCGCCTATTATTGTTGCATTGGCAATAGGTTGGCTTCTGCCATTTTCATCTGTATAGTAAGCTCTCCCCTTTACTGTCACCACATTTGTAAGGCTTTGATCTACCCTATAGAATTTTCCTTCTGGATAATCTACATTTTCAGTTCCATGATATGCAGAATAATCGGTAATAGTAATCTTGTCTACCTTTGTTGTCTGAGAAACGGATAATTTATAAGTAGGTATATCTCCTGCATTAAAATCATCAACTGTATTAGTACTTACAACTCTAATATAATATGTTCCAGCATCTAATGCAACCTCTCCTCCTGTTCCATATCCAACTCTTAACATAGCATAATAATCAGACACTAAATTTTTATATATCTCAATTTTGCATCCATTTGTAGTAGAGCTTGATGAAATATTCAATCTTACTTTATCATATGAATCCCCCTCCTTAACGATGAAACGATACCAATCATTATCCAATGGAGAATTCAATTTTGCAGAAACATTTGCTCCCATTTCATTCATTGATAAATCTATTGCTTCTTTTGCATTTTCATTTGGTTCTGAAGAATCTGAAAAGTTAGTTGTTATCGTATAATCCAGCGTATAGGATTCTGTGTTACTACCACCACCTACAGAATATACACAAACATATACTGTCTCATCTTTATTTGCAATATAACCTATTGATTCATCTAAAGTTGCCATTTCACTAGTTGTACAAGTCACATAATCACTTGATTTAATAAGTGATAATGAAGAATCAAACAATAATAAATCATAATCTATCTGTGGATCTGTTGGTAATGTAAGTTTTGCCTGAAGATATTCACCCGCAGACAGCTTTGCAGGATACATTAAATAATCATTTGTCTTCGATAATTTTCCGGTCATTGTTCCATAATATATTTTACTGGTACTATCTTCCTCCACTGCCACTTCTGAATTTTGAGTTTTTACCTGTTCTGTCAAATAGTCCTTTATTTTATTATTTGAAAGTTGCTTTTCAGTTTTAAGATCTAACTTCGTTATGTTTTCATATTTAACTTCATAATTTTTTGCTACTGTATTGTTTATTTTATAGCTTTCCCCTGCCCAAATATTATTTGTTTGCGATGCTAGAGATAAAAAAATTGTTGAACATAATGCTACCATCTTCACTATATATTTTTTCATAATCTGTTCTCCTTTCCGTTCTTCAACGCACCAAAATTTCTTTATTGTAATTATTCTATTAATTACAATATATTTTCTTCATAATATCAAATTTTACAATTATTTTCAACTATGACCTTAAATTTCTACTATTTGCACAATATTTTTACATTCCATTTCCACACAAAAAACCCGCATCCTCAATCCTGACGGACTGAAAATGCGGGTTTGTTATTATATATTTCATTTATTATCGGGTCTGGTTAATGTATAAACGTTTACTAGATGTTCAATAAATCACTGAACTCTTTTAATGCACCATCTGTCTCATGTGCAAGTACACGTTTTGCCAGTACTTTACCAAGCTGAACACCTTCCTGATCGAAGCTGTTTACATTCCATAAGAATCCCTGGAACATAATCTTGTTCTCAAAGTGTGCAAGTAATGCACCCAGAGACTTCGGATTTACGCTGTCTCCGATAATAATGCTGGATGGACGTCCACCTTCGAAGTTCTTGTTACGGTTCTCATCTTCTTTACCACATGCAAAGGCAACGATCTGTGCTGCAACGTTTGCGCAGAGCTTCTGCTGGCTTGTGCTGCCCTGAATCACAACATCTGTACCGATCTGGCTGTTCTTGAATCCAACAAACTGAAGAGGCACGATATCTGTTCCCTGATGAAGCAACTGATAGAAGGAATGCTGTCCGTTTGTTCCAGGCTCACCAAAGATTACTGGTCCGGTCGGATAATTTACAGGCTCACCAAAACGGTTAACGGATTTACCGTTAGACTCCATGTCTACCTGCTGTAAGTGTGCAGGGAAACGGTTCAATGCCTGTGAATATGGAAGAACGGCTGTACTTGGGTATCCCAATACGTTGCGCTCATATACACCGATCAATGCATCAAGCATTTCAGGATTCTTTAAGACATCCTTATTTGCAGAAAGCTTATCTTCTGCTGCTGCTCCCTCTAAGAACTGTGCGAATACGTCCGGTCCGAATGCCAGAGAAAGCACTGCTCCACCAACTGCGGATGTAGAAGAATAGCGGCCACCGATGTAATCATCCATGAAGAATGCTGCAAGATAATCATCACTCTTTGCCAGTGGAGATGTCTCACTTGTTACAGCGATCATATGCTTGGATGCATCCAGTCCTGCTTTCTTTAATGCGTCTTTTACGAATGACTCATTTGTTAAAGTCTCAAGTGTTGTACCTGATTTGGAAACAAGTACGAAGATAGAATGTGCTACATCAACAGAGTTCAGTACTGCTGCTGCATCATCAGGATCAACGTTGCTGATGAATTTTGCTTCCATCTTGAATGTATTATTTTTCTTTGCCCAGTTTTCAAGTGCCAGATACATAGCACGAGGGCCAAGGTCACTACCACCGATACCGATCTGAACAACTGTTGTGAACTTCTCGCCTGCTGCGTTTGTGATCTCACCTGCATGTACTTTGTTTGCAAAATCAGCGATTCTCTGCTGCTGCTCAACGTAGAACTTGCGCTTGTCCACGCCATCAGCAACTACTGCATTGCCTAACTGTCCACGAGTCAGCTGATGAAGAACGAGACGGTTCTCACCGGTATTGATCACTGCACCATTGTAAAGTTCCTCAAATTTCTCTGCAAGTTGTGCTTCTTCTGCCAATTTTACGAGAGCATCCAATACATTGTCATCTACAGCTTTTGCGGCATAATTATAGGTAAATCCCTCTGCCATCGGAACGCTGTAATTCTTTACACGGTTTGCTCCGTTCTCACCGGACATAACCTCTGCAAGGTTTACACGCTCTACTTTTGAAAGCTTATCAAAAGAATCAAGAGTATCTAAGTTGTTCCAGGTAACCATTATAGTTTCCTCCTTATTATTAATTATTTCATTCATTTATTTCCTCAATCGTCCTAAATTATACTATTAATTGCCTTCAAGTTCAATGTCAGAAGTACTTAAATACTTAAAAAATTGCATTGGATTTCGCTCATTTTCGACAAATTCATAAAAATTGCAGCCCTTTTGCATACTCTGCCAGTTGCCGGTTTGCCTCATTTAACGGACCAAACTGTTCCACTGCACAGATACATTTGCTACATGAATCCATGATTTTCTTTGCTTCCCGCACCTTTTTTTCATCGATCGGGTAAAAGGCCCTCTCCCACACAAGTTGTACTGCCATCGCCTTTGCTGCTGCAAATTCCACATCATTTTCCTGAAGTATGCCTGCCGCAAACGGAATATTCTGTCTTTGCAGGCAATGATATACCGGAATCCCCGCACCGCCTCCACCAATGACAAACACTTTCGGTGCCTGTGCATTTTTCGGAAAAAACACCTGTCCGGTAAGCGGATCAAAATTTTCCTTTGCCACGCCATATAGCTTCTGCACATAGTCTCCCGCAAAGATTTCTTCCGGTGTGCCGATGCGATCGATCCGATCCCCTTTTACGCATGCAATCGTATCGGATATCTTCTGCGCAAGGTCAAGTTCATGAAGTGACATGACGATTGCAAGATTGCGTTCTCTTGCAAGCAAACGGATATTCGCCAGAATGTCCAGCTTAAATCCCATATCCAGATAGGATGTCGGCTCATCCAGCACAAGAATCTTCGTGTCCTGCGCAATGGCGCGCGCAAGCATCAGACGCTGCCTTTGTCCATCACTGATTTTCATGAAATCCTGCTCCTGCACTTCTTTCGCATGTACCAGTGCAATCGCCTCATCGACCTTCTCCCAGTCCTCCGGGGACAAAATTCCCAACCGCCCCGTATATGGATAACGCCCCGATGCTACAACTTCCCGTCCGCTCATCAGTTCCGTTCGGACGCGCTCCGTCATGACCATGGATAATCTCCGGGAAACTTCATTATCCCCCATACCACGCATCGTCTCTTTTCCCAGATATACCGTTCCACCAATCTGCTTCAACTGCCGCGTAATTGTTTTTAAAATAGTGGATTTTCCGGAACCATTCGGTCCGATCAGCGTAAGGATTTCGCCCGGCCGCACCTGCAGATTCACATCTTTGATCAACGGCATTTTATCATATCCTACCGTAAGATGCTCCGTCGAAAAGGCAGAAAGTTCTCCCTCGTTTTCTTTTCTGAAATTGCTGTTTTCGTCCATTCTCTGATCACCTCATCATCGATTCTGTTTCCGCAGCATCGCCACGATAACTACCGGTACCAAAAAGACTGCTGTCACAGAACTGATACTGATTTCCGTCGGTGCAAACACCGTCCTTGCAATTCCATCACAGAACAGGGTAATTACTGCGCCGGCAAGAAAACAGCCCGGTATCAGAATCAGCGGTTTGGCTGTCTTCGTTGCCATCCGAACCAGATGTGGAACCGCGATTCCTACAAAAGAAATCGGGCCGGCAAATGCCGTGACGCAGGCAGACAATAAACTGGACAACAGAATCAATGCAACGCGAAGTGCCTTGACATTGACTCCCATGTTGCGCGCATAGGATTCTCCCAGCTGATACGCACCGATCGGCTTTGCAAGAAGAAACGTAATAACAATCGTGATTCCTACAAGCACTGCCATCATCCGGATATTGTCCCATGTCATACCGGAGAAACTTCCCATGGACCAGTTATGCAGATTCACGATATTCGAGTCATCCGCGAACGTCACGCAAAAATCTGTAATTGCGGAACAAATGTATCCGATCATGATACCGCACACTACAAGCAGAGACATCCGCGAAACGCGAAACGAAATGAGAAGTACAAAACTCATGGCAAGAAGCGATCCCACAAAAGCCGACGCCACCATGCCAAACGAACTGATATTGATGCCTTGTCCCAGCAAAAAAATCATGACAAGCGCCACAACAAGCTTTGCCCCTGATGAAATTCCCAGCACATATGGTCCTGCAATGGGATTCTGAAAAAAGCTCTGGAGTAAAAAGCCGGAAACGGACAACGCTCCGCCAAGAAGAATCGCCGCAAGAATGCGGGGAAGACGTATTTTCCATACAATCTGATACAAGGTGTCATCGGCATCCCGCTTTTGCATCAGATGTGCAAAATCGGTCAACGACATCTCCACACTTCCGGCCCCCACATTCCAGCAAAAAAGCAACACAAGCAACACTATCATCGCTGCAAATGCAATTATATATCTTGTTTTACGATTCTTTTGTGCCATAGGCGCACTCCTTTTATTAATGATTATTTGTACCTATTCAATCTTTTTCAGGAAACGGTAGGAAGTATCCGCATCACCCGTAAGTATTTTGTTCAAATCTTCGATAAAATCACAGGTCCCTGTGGACTGCTGATAGAAATTACTTCCGGTTGTATAGACCTGACCATTTTTTACCGCTTTAAAATCTGCAAACAGACTGTTTTTCTTTATCAGTTCATCGACGGTTTTCAGTTCACCCTCGATCGTGCCATTGTAAATGAGAATATCCGCATCCTTTTCTGCCGCATAAAAATTTTCCATCTGCATTTTCATGGTGGAAAGTGCATTTTTCTCCCCATCCGTATAGCCGCCCAGGGAATAATTTCCGCCGGCAAGACTAATCATAGAGGCCACATAATCATTTGTTTTTCGAACCGTGATCGTTCCGTCGGAAGACACTGCAAAAAATGCTACGGTTTTTCCTGTGTTTTCCTTCTCCAAAATCGGCTTGACCCGCTCTACCTGCGCATCAAAATACGCTTTGGCCTGCTGTTCCTTTCCGAACAGTACGCCAAAAAGTTTGATCCATTCCAGCCGTCCCAGCGGATGCTTCTCATAGCTGGAGCGCTCCACAAGTACCTTCATTCCCAGTTCTTCCAGTTTTTCTTTTACTTCCGGATTGTGGGAGATCATGGTATTTTCAACTGCAAACTTACATCCTCCGGCAAGCAGCAGCTCATAATCCGGCGCACTGTATTTTCCTGCATAGATCAGATCTCCGGACTCCATCGCATCGGCCGCTTTTTGTACATACCAGTCCTTTTCTTTCAGTGCTGTATATTTCACATTCGACAGTCCGTCGATCTCACAGACGAGATCCATGACTGCGCTCGATACCAGATATACATTGGTCAGTGGCTGCTGTAACACTACTACGTCTGAAGGCATATTACTCGGCACTGTGGCACCTGCCGGTACAAGCAAAAAACGACCGTTGTCCACGATCGTAATAAGCTTATAGTTTCCATATGTATCTATCTGAAACTGATCCGCATAGGCAAGTTCCATATGCCCGGTACAGTCGAGGTCGTTAAAACTAACGTCCTCCGGAAAAGAAAATGTCAATGTATAATCAATCTCATGCGGCGTACTCATCGCAGTTGTATCACCCACGACATCCATCTTGCATGGAACTCCGGAAATCGGGAATGTGAATGTAGAATTGCCACCTTCATTTTCATTCTCATACTTCTGATCATCTACCAGCATGTAATCATAATGCGTACTGCTCCAGACAATCGTCGCATATGCCTGTCCATCCGTGACTTTAACTTTCGCCTCGGAATCCACAGTCGCTCTGCCGCTTCCTCCCTCAAGTGTCACATTTACGGTATATTCTCCGTCAGCTAAAGTTGCCGCTTCACTCTCGGTCTGCTGCTGCGTCTGGGTCTGTGTCTCCACCTTGTTATTCTTTGTCCCGCATGCACATAAAAGCATACCGGCCACACATAAAGATGCGATTGTTATGATTTTCTTTCTCATAATATTGATAAATTCCTTTGACTATTTTGTTGCTTTCGGATCCGAAACACTGACTTTATGGTCATACCATGTTCCTTTGGTTCCAAGAATTGCAAGATCAAACTCCTGATCCAATGCTTCAACCGGAACATCAAATCCATATACTTCTTCTGTTGTTCCGTCGCTGTATTTTACAGTGTCGGTTGTTGGCTCAAGTAATTTTGCTCCGTCTTTTGCGGCATCTGCTGCTGTTCCAACAAAGAGATTAATAATCTTCTTTGATACAAGGCTGATATGAATGGTCATCTTTCCATCTTTTACGGTCAGTGTTCCACATCCATCATTCGCTTCATTTACATGAAACATTCCACTGTCTGTATTAAACTTTGCGGCATAGGTGCCGTCTGCAAGTGCATCACTTGCACTTGCAGAAGCAGATTTGGAAACCTTGCCCAGAGATTTAATCGCATTCTTTGTATGCTCAACATAAATCTTCTGGATTGCTTCGATTTCGCCCAGTCCGGCAATCTGTGTATCGATATTGTCGAAATTGCCACTTGCTGTAAACTGGCTCTTCCATGAATCGTCATCATCGCCTGCCATATCGTTGTTTGCGTGGTCTCCGGCAACAACCATAAGCGGACGAAGAATTACTTTTTTGTAACCAGCCTCTTTTACTGCATTAATGACGTTCTCACATGCAGTCTCTTCCGGCTCACCTTCTACAGTTCCGATGAATACGTTGTCATATCCAAGCTGCTGCATCTGTGCAGACATCTGGCTGTAGCTGACCTTTGCTGTATGGGATGTACCATGGCCCATAAATACAAATGCAGTACTATCTTCTTTTGCATCATCCAAAGAATCATATCCGGCAGTCTTTACAGCCTCTGCTGTAATATCTTCTGCTACGGCTTTCTTGTCTGCATTGATTTCTGTAGCGTCTGCACCAACTTCTCCTAATAAAGGTTCAGCAACGACAACTTTTTCAAATTTGTCCTTGTATGCCTCGAGTTCCCCAACAAGCTCGTCATACTCTGCACCATGCATCAGGTGTGTTGGCTGAATCACAAGATTCTTAACGCCATTGTCAACGGCTCTCTGTAATGCCTGATCTACGTTATCGATCTTCTCATTATCTCTTGCCTGTACATGGTTGATGATGATCTGTGCAGTAAATGCACGTCTTACAGACCAATCCGGATTTGCTTCCTGAATTGCTTTCTCAACACCACCGATATCAGCAACACGGCTATCGTTGAAAGAAGTACCAAAGCTTACGACGAGAATTTCGTTCTCGCCAATATCATCTGCGTTCAAAGGATCATCCTTGGAAGCATCTCCGGTATCTCTTCCGAAATAATCAGGATCTGCATTCTCGCCCTCTACGAGCTGCTTCTGTGCATCTGTCAGCTTATCCCATGCTGCTTTTGCTGCTGCACACTGCTCGTCTGTCTTATCGGTTCTCTCCTGTACATAAATGTCATCGATCAGTTTTGCAACTTCATCTGCAGCTGCCTGATCATCTGTCTGGGATGCCTGTGAGCTCTCTGTAGCTTCCTTTGTGTCTTTGCTTCCACATCCGCTGAACATACTTACTGCAAGCGCACATGACAGAAACAGTGCAAGTGTCTTTTTCTTCATAATTTCTCCTTTCCCTGCGTATCAGAATATCTTTACAATTCCGATACATTGAACCTCATGCTACATATTCCATAGAAATCACACGCTTTCCTGTCATAACGTATCTATAGATAGCAAAAGAAAAGCTCCATCCGGGATCTTCCGGACGGAGCAATCAGTCTTTAAATCATATCACAAAAGAGAGGTAAACAATAGCCTGCATTACCTTGACTTAAACAGTACGACCAATTACTCGTGATCTGCTCTCTGAAAGAAATTGTGCTATCCGTTCAGAGTGCTGTACCAGATAATTGGCAGGTCTCCTGGCTGATAGATCCTCGCATCACTTCCGCCTTCCCAAACAAAACATTGTTCAGTGCGCCTCTTGGAAGTGTACTCCCTAATCACAGTGACGAGATCGTACAGGAATTGCACCTGTTTCCCTTTTCACCAGTTGAGACACATCTTAAGATGTGTCTCAACTGACACCAACTATCTTCCCTATGAAACTTTCCCTATCTTAGCACATTCAGCTTTTGTTTACAACAATGTTTTACAAAACCAGCGTATAAAGCACTCCGATCACTGCAAGTGCCATGCCGGAATATCCGGTCAGTGCAAATAATACTGCCATGACCTGATATTTTTTCACGCGGTCATTTCTCAAAATCACAAGAATAAATAAAACCAGCACGCTGAGTAACATAATCACCATTCCGGACGGAATCAGTATATCGATTGCATTGTTTGTCATCTATCTATCCCTCTATCTTTGAACGTCAAGCGTCAGCCTATTTTCCAAGTGTTTCCACACATATGGATTCATATTTCGGATAATTCTCATGAAGCATGTCTGTTACAACATTTCCATCTTTATCCATAGTGAACTGATACAGGTTGTATGCACCTTCTTCGTAGGCATAATCCGTTCCGTTATCCTGGAAATGCTCATAAGTTGCAGCTCCCGGTGTTGTTAGCAGATGCAGTGTCGTATATGGCTTTTCTCCCACATACTGACATACATCATACATCGGAAGAATGCTTCCTTCCTTAATGTAAATCGGACATACATCAATCGGTGCTTCCCGAAGAAGATACTGCTTACCCTCTAATTTTTCACCAGTCCAGTAATCATACCACACACCTTCCGGCAAGTAAACCATCTTCTTTGTTGCCCCCTGCTCCAATACCGGCGCAACAAGCATCTGCTCACCCACAAGGAATTCTCCATTTAAGTTACGCACTTCCGGATCATCCGCATAATGCAGTACCAGAGGCCGCATAACCGGCAAACCTGTCTCAAGTCCCTTGTAGAACAGATCATAAATATATGGAAGGAACTTGTAACGGAGTTCAATATATTTACGGTTGATTGCAACCACTTCATCGCCAAACTGCCATGGTTCCTGACGCTTTGATCCCTGACATGAATGGTTGCGGAAAAGCGGAGAAAAGCACGCGGCTTCCACCCATCGGCTCAACAGTTCCGGTGTACAGTCCGCACCAAAACCACCAACATCTGCTCCGCAAAATGTGAAACCGCTCATTCCCAGGTTACAGATCTGTGGCACCATCATCTGCAGATGTGACCAGAGACTCTGATTATCTCCTGTCCAGACCGTAGAATATTTCTGGCTTCCGGCGTAACATGCACGCGTGATAACAAATGGGCGTTTTCCGGTATGTTTGCGAATTCCGGCATAGGTTGCACGGCTCATGTTATGGCCATAGACATTATGGATCTCTGCATGTGTTGTCTGACGTTCTTCATCATGGAACTGTACGTCCTGTGGAAGTTCTCCCCGGAAACTTGCCGGCTCGTTCATATCATCCCAAATCCCCCGGACGCCCATATCCAGAAGTTCCTTATGGTGATCTGCCCACCAGTCTCGCACTTCTTTCCGGCCAAAATCAGGGAATACCGATTCGCCTGGCCATACTTCATTCACATAAACATTTCCCTCGGTGTCTTTTGCAAAATAGCCTTTTTCAACACCTTCCTCATACATGAAATAGCCGTCCTCTTTTTTCGTTCCCGGATCAATAATCGTCACCGGCTTGAAACCAAGCTGTTCCATTTTGTCACAAAGCACGCCTTTTTTATCATAATATTCTTCGTCCCATGTAAACACTTTGAAATTGTCCATGTAGTCAATATCCAGATGAATGACATCGCACGGAATCTGCAGTTTGCGATATTTCTCTGCAATTTCCATGATATCCTTTGCGGATGTGTAGCCCCAGCGGGACTGATGATAGCCCAGTGTCCAAAGCTGTGGCAGCGGTGTTCTTCCGGTAAGATATGTATAATTTTTGATGACATCTGCCATGGACTCTCCGCCAAGAATGTAATAATCCAGATTTCCGTCATCCGCACCATAACAGAAATATTCCTCAGATTCTTTTCCAAGATTCAGATAACTGTGGAACGTATTGTCAAAGAACAAACCATATACACAATCTTTGCGCAGACAAATCAGAAATGGAATGGATTTGTACAACGCATGGAAATCCTCTGTATGTGCCTGTGGCAGATCGGAGTTCCAGTTCTCATATTCATAGTGGCGTTTGTTGAGAAATCCGCTTTTGTCCCCGAGTCCATAAAAGCTGTCTTCCGGTGCCAGCACTTTCAATGTCTGTACTGCATAATCCCCACCTGCTAACTTTGATGCATCATGGCCTTCTGCCTCAAGCAGATTGGCTGCTTTCTGATCCAGCGCTACTTTCTTAACCCGCTGCCCCCGGTAATCTTCCATCAGTAAATGGCCGTTGGCATCGTATGCCTCCATATAAAATCCGTCATGAATGTGTAATGTCAGACTCTTCGTCTTGATGACAGTTGCATCTTCTGTATCTTCCACCGTAAAATCTACCGGAACCGCTTTGTCCCCCTCGATTGCCTTGGATTTATAGTCTTTCATCCAGTAAGGCACCAGTACGCGGATGATGTCATCTTTTAAAATTGTTAGAATCACATCCTGGTTTTCATAATGTAATGTTACCTGGTTTCCCTGTTGTTCGTATGATTGCTTTTTTCCAAAATTCATGTTATACCTCCCTGAAAACAATAATTTAAATCACAACACCATTGCAATGATCGACTTCGTGCTGAATAATCTGTGCTGTCCATCCTGTATATTTGCCATGCTGCTTTTTGAAATTCTGATCCAGATAATCCACTTCAATTTCTTCATAACGCGTACATGGTCTCACTCCGTCGATTGACAGACAGCTTTCTTCTGTCTGATACTCCCCTGACTTCTTCGTGATCACAGGATTGACCATTGCAAAATGAAATGGCCCTGCGGACACAGCGATAATTGCTTTATTAATTCCTATCATATTTGCCGCCATGCCAACGCATACATTTTTGTTCGCTTTCAGCGTATCCAAAAGGTCTGTTATGACCTGCTTATCTGCCTCTGTGGCCGGTTGTGCCTTTTTTGAGAAAATGTGTTCTCCTTTTGCAATATTTTTGACCATTGTTCCTCCATTATTCTTATACTTTCCATTCAAAAGCACCGGTTCTCCAGTGCTCTGTCTGTTTATTTTGTTCTATTACTCTATTTTAGAGGCCTTCATTCCCTGCGTCTTTTGTCGCTTTTTCAAACTCTTCTTCTGTGTACAGCTCAAGAATTTTTTCTTTTGCGACTCCACATTTTATCATATTTCGAATGGATTCCGTACGTTCAGCGTTGCGGCCCTCTTCCCGGCCCTCTTCCCTCATTTCATTGTCTCTCATAAGTAATGTCATGTATTCCAACCTCCATTCCTCTTGATTTTGTGCATTCTCCACAGCATTCTGAAGTTTCTTTACAAGCTCACTATCTCCAATCTGCTCCGTTGTCAGCCAATTCAAAAAATCTTTCATATCATCCGATACATCATCTGCATTTCCACCGGCACACAAGAATATTTTCGTTGATTCATCGCCCAATACAAGTTCCGGCATCTCTTTGCATCGATTCTCAAATGTATACTTATGCAATCCCTTCCCATCGGCTGTCATTTCTATTGGTTTCTGCTGATCCAGCCTTGTGAAAGCGCCTACCTTCTTTCCAAGAATCAGTTCCAGCAACTCATGACAGAGTTCCGGGTTTGTTGTCATCACTTTACAAAACATAAAATCATCTGTAAAGGTTAAGTCTTCATACTTCTTTGCATTTGCCATATCGCATTTCTCCTTCTTCCTTTTGTGAGTAGAGAAGGCACTGCGGACAACAGATGATTGTTATGAAATTCTTTGCCTATATTATACCATACGCTATCAATTAAGCAATCGTTCATCCGCAGAAACAAGCCATTTATCGCCCAATGCCATCCCCTATTTAATTGTAAAAACTCGTGGTATTGCAAGCACCTGAACTTCTTGTGCTTTAAATGATTTGTCCAGCCAATATTTTGACTGGATTTGATTTGTTTGAGTTTTGTAGATACAGAATAACGTATCTATCTATTTTCGTCAACTCAAATTTAAAATTATATTGGTTTAAAATTTTTCCAATAACAAAAGCACCGGATTCCTCCAGTGCTCTGTCTGTTTATCACTCTTCTTCGTCTTCTATGTATTTCCAATTAATAGTGTATTGTTTCCCAAATGTTTTCCCTAAATTGTTTACATAATCCTCCAACATGGACTGTGCTCTTTGTTGTGCTTCAGATAATAATACTGTATCATTCGATGCGTTATCTTCCATTTGCTTCTCCGCAGCTTTATAAGCCTTGGTTTGATCTTCATCTGTAATATCCGCTGAATCTTTATCAAAATAAAAAGAATCCTTTGTTAAACTATCTGGGTTAACTTTTGAATCAAGCACTTTTGCCTGCGGAATTGTAATTATTACCTCGTCATTTTTCTTAACCTTAACACTTACTTTTGACGCATCAATACCCATTGTTACGGTTCCATCATAACGAATCCAAAAACGCTTGTCCTTTTTCCATAACCAAAAACCTGTCGCATTTTCTTCTTCATATTTAGCTACATTATGATAATAACATTCCATTGTTGCCAATTCACAAATATTACGCATCTGCCCTAAATTTGGTTCGTGATTTACACCACTTGTATCATCCTTCTTTGTCCCACATGCTACACACGATGATATAAGTATTACTGTAATTATAAATATACTTACTATTCTCCTCATCATTATGTCTCCTCTGATGTAACAACTTTTAGTTCGTAAGGTCCTTCATCCTTAGATGCCTGCTCAATAAACGGTTGAATTAATCCTGTAACTGTATTTATCGCATTTTTTTGTGCTGTTTCAATTATCAACTCTTCCTTTTGACTTTTTTCTTTTGCATCCTCTATACATGCTTTATAAGCTTCCTCCGAAATTGTATTTTTATCAATAGAATTTTCTTCATACATATAATCTAAGGATGTAATGTCTACAATTGGTTCATCCAATTCAACTTTTGGAATTGTTACGGTAACCACACTTTTTCCATCTTTATTTTCTTTTATTTCGATTTTTACTTTTTTGAAATCTATTCCAGCCTTGACTTTTGCCTCATATGAACAATAATATGCAATTTCTTGTGGATCATCTTTATCCATAACCTTACAAATATCATTATAAACACACTGATATGTTGACAATTTACTTACATTGATAATTTCATAAAGAGTCGATGTCGTAACTATTTTCGGCTCTGGCTTTTTTTCGAACTTATTAGCTATTATTTTCCCAAGAAGAATTCCCATAACTAATAAACAAATAACGAATATTATTCTGCTTTTTTTCGAACTTTTTTGAAATTTCCTGATAAATTTCACTTTTACATTTTCATCATTCATTTAAACATTCCCTCTTTTTCATTTGTGTTATTACTATTATAAGTGGTTTGACTTTATATGTAAACTCATAAGATTGTTATATGAAAAAAGACCTCTGAGTCAACATCATTTTCTATGATTTTACTCATTGGTCTTCTTTCTATACTAATTCGTTACGAAATCTCTGCCAGTTTCTTCATGATACGCGCCTGCACTTCCGTGTAATATGCAAGATCTGCTGCGGACAAATCGTCGGTATTTACCTCATCCAATTTTTCCATATAATCAGCATACTGTTTCATATATTCTGCATAGTCACTCATCATTCCTATCGCATCATCGGAATCCTGATACGTTTTCATGAAATCCACATACTTATCAAAAAACGCCTCGTAACTATCCATCATTTTCTTGAAATCTTTACTTACTCCACTCTTATCTTTTGCCGATTTCTTTTTGAATATTTTCTTTTTCTCACTCTTTTCCTTTTTCTTCGTGTCTTTTTCGGTATCCTTTACTTTTTCTTCCTCCTGTGTATTTTCTTCCTGTTCTGCGTTATCGACCTCTTGTGTATTTTCTTCTTTCTCTGTATCTGTATCATAAGGTTCTGTAATACTGATGTACATGACATCATTTCCCTCATAATCTACAGAGACATGATACCCATCCTCATTATCTCCATAATAGGAATCATCTGTGCGCCAATAATCTACTGTAAAACCATTCTCCATGCAGTCATCTACGTATAAATTGTATTCATCCTCCGAAGTATTACCTATATATACATAAAACGCACTCGAAGTTTCCATATCTATTTTCCCGATATTTGACTTTGGTTGAGGCAACAACTGTACAATTTCACTTGCTGGCCATTTTATTTCCTTGAATTCCTCCTGGTTTATGCTTTCCTCTGCTGTTGGCGTCGAACCTCTTGATCCACACGCTCCAGTGGAACATACAACAACCAGCATAAATAACATCATTACTATTTTCTTTTTCATTTCTCTTTTTCCTCCCTTTTTTGGTTTTTCATTTTCCTCAACTCCGAAATACTCTGGACATAAGTTTTCTTCTTCCTCTCACACTCCGGCGGAATGGGTAACATTCCATGGTTCTGCACATAAGAAATGAATTCCATCTGTCCATCCAGATGTTTGATCTGTTGCTTGAGTTTTTTAATTTTTTCCCTTAAAAACTGGTTTCTTTCTTTGTCCGATAGAGTCATCAGATACTTAATTTCTTTCAAATCAAGTTCCATTTCCCGATATACCAGAATCTGCCACAAACGTTCCAACGCGGCATCATCGTATAATCGATAGTTCCCTTCTGACCTTTCTGCCGGCAGCAATCCCTCATCATCATAAAATTGCAAGGTTCGCTTACTAACTCCTGCCAGCTGACTCACTTCGTTTACTTTTTTCATTACGGCCTTTACCTTTCTCCGTACTTTGAAGCATAAACTATCACGCATACGTGACTGCAATACCTATTTCCGGAAACACATCACTTTGGTTCCATAAAGGCCTTTGTAAAATTTGCGAATTTGAAATTTGTTAAAAATTATGTAGGAAACTCCTGCTGGGGTATATGAAGAAAAATCCTCTTAAAATACCCTGTTCGGGGGGTATATTCCAAAAAATCATTGCAAAATACCCCACCTATGGGTATATGCAAAAAAACTGCCCCAAAATACCCCGATTCCCAAACAAAATCGGGGTATTTTGAGACAGTTTTTCTATATAGATACTCATCATCAATTAAACTGCTATCTTAAACATGAATTACTGAATATTGCATGCCAAATACTGCATACCAACCATTTATTTTTTATTTCTGATCCTTATTCGACCATAAAATATTGCATCAGCTCATATTTCAACCGGCTTCCCTCCATGATTTCCGGCGGAAGCAATGCACGCGCTACCAGTTTGAGATCATCACTCGCAATGTCAGTTCGCTTTAAATTCGCATAATCTCCATCAATACTTACTACTTCATAATACCATGTTTCCATTTTGTAATCTCCTTTATTGAACGTCAGCCCATGTAAAATTTGCTTTCAGCAAATGGGCTGATGATTGTAATGCATCAAAGATGCATTGCCCCTACATATCAAGTTTTCATAGAAAACTTGACACTATCCTTGAACATCAGCTTTCTTATTTCGATCCACCATTTTTCTTATAATCACGCAAAGGTGCAACCTTTATATGCTTTTTTACATATTTGTTAATGCCCTGCACAAGACCGTCTGCAAGCACTTCCAGTTTCCTTTCACTGTGGTCCGAGCACTGATTGCCGAGTTCCATATCGACAGAGGGAATCGTGCTATAGGAAGTTTGTGTCAAATCAATCGCCGTGGCACCGGTTCCACTGATTTTCACTCCGTTGGAACGGAGGCCTTTGACCAACGCAGCTCCCAATGCCTCGTGCTGTTCCCAATAAGATGACACCGGCTTTTTCTTCTTTAATCCCTCAGGCACAGAAATTGCAAAAGCGCCTTTATCGTAACGAAGTCCGTCACCGTCCCAATGCAACGCGATATGACAATCCGCCACATTATTGCAGATGACTGTGCGGGCAACATTGTCCAGCTGAACATCTTTTCCGTCGCGGACCATTAAAACATCATACCCTTCTGCCAGAAGTTTCTTTTTAAGGATCTTTGCCATGCGAAGTGTCACATTGCGTTCCGCGGTTCCATCACGAAAAGTCATACCATCCGATACCGCCACTGCCTGAATGGCCCCCGCTTGTGTCGTTCCTCCCGTCAATTTCGGAGAACCGTCCGGATGACACAGCGTCTTTACGGAGGAACCACCCTTTGTTCCATGCCCTGCATTCACCGCAATTACAATATCTTTCCGATTCTTTTTAGCAGTATACATGACCGCATAGCCGGAAGTGATTTTTGCATGGTCAGCATATTTCCATGAGGAATCCAGATAAATTTTTTGCTTATTTTTATAAAAGGAAGATGTTTCTGTTGTTTTTGCAGCTTCCTTTTTTGTGACTTTTTTAGCTGCTACCTGCGCATTTACATCTCCACAAGATGCTGTCAGAATAAGAGCCATCACCATAAGAAATGTTATCATTTTTCTATCTATTTTACGTTTCATATTTTTCTCCATGACATTTGAACATTAGTCCATGCAAAATTTGCTTTCAACAAATGGGCTGACGCGAGTTTCCAATTTCATTATAATTTAGCACTCCATAAAAAACAAGAATCATTGCATTTCACTTTTTACAGGTGTATCATTACTATGGCATAAGTTTTAAGGAGGAAAGAATTATGAAACTAAAAACCAAACAAATCACTGTTACTGCCATTATGCTTGCCATCTGCATCATAAGCCAGTTTTTTAAGAATTTAAGTGTATATATCACCGGACCAGTTATCAATGCCGCGCTGATCCTGACTGCAATTTATGCCGGACTTGCCTGCGGTATCATTCTGAGTATTATCACACCAATCACTTCTTTTTTCATTACCGGAATGCCTGTTATGGCAGCTGTCCCTGCCCTGTTTCCATGTATCATAATTGGAAATGTCATTCTCGTTGTTATGGTCGCATTGCTTCGAAATAAGTTCGGAAAGACAGCCGGACTTCCGGTCTCAATCGGTATCGGAGCCATATTAAAAGCTTTGTTCATGGGGTTTTTGATTTCTCTTCTTATTTTGCCAAACATGTTACCGGTAAAAATGCAGCCGATGCTCCATGTACTGCAATTGCAGTTTTCTGTCACACAGCTGATTACCGCACTCATTGGTGGCGTATATGCAGTTATCATTTATGCAATATTGCAAAAAACATCACTTAAGGAACAGGTATAAAGATGAAATCATTTTATATTTTCTATTCTGCATTTTTCAATGCCTGATCCATCGGAATCTTTTTGATTCTCTGGAAATCAAAGATCATAACAATCAGATATCCGATCAGTACAAATCCAAACATCCTTGCATAACCCAGTGGCTTTATGCGGAATGCGAACCATCCGCTGTATGAGAACAGCATAATTCTCCATGCCGCATTCATAACAAGGGTTCCTAAAATTACGCTGACCGCATCGGAAATAATTACCACAATACTCGTGGAAAGCAGATACAGGCTGGCAATTTCTTTGTTCTCATATCCCAAAATCTTGGTCATGGAAATTGCATTCTCATTCTTTTCAATAATCAGCTTTGTCAGAAGATAAATCATGACTGCTGCCAGAAGAATGCATAAAATCTGGAAATAGGTCATATACGAACCCATGGAATGATCAAGCTGATCTGCCATTTTGGTAATATCATGTATCGTGATTGTTGTTGCGATATTGTCCTCATCAATATCCGTGATTTCGCTGTCCGAAAGAAATCCGCTAAACGCATTCTCTTTGAGATCAAACACCTTTCCATAGTTATCGATGGACATAAAGACGGCAAGACTCTGGGATTTATGATAGAGTCCCACAACTTTAAATTTGTAGGTCTTGTTCTCATATTTCTCATCCAACGATACGGTATCGCCAACACGGATTCCATATTTATCTGCAAAAGATGCCGAGATGTAAACCTCGTTCTTTTTCAACGAATTCAGCTTTTTGATCTTTACATACTTACTGTCTTTTTCAATTCCATATACAGAAATCTCCTCATTCAACGCGTCGCTCTTTTTCTCCAGCGAAGTCATATCGAATTTCTCTGCCTCTTTGTTATCCGTTGTGATCAGATTGTTGTCTTCATCCTCGTATGACTTCAGTACATACTGGTACTTGGCGAACATCATTCCGTCTGTATTATTCTTGTAGTAATCAAGTGTATCCGGCATTCCTACTGCCATCGCAAGCATGACCATGATAAAGAAAATACCCACAAAAAGAATCAGATAATTCGCTACATTCTGGAATATGATACGCAGACGGAAACGGCTTAAGAATTTCCATCTTGGCAGACGCATGGCCTTTTTGTTCTTTGTCTTTTTCAGATCATGGCGTAAGAACTGCAACGGTGTGTGCTGCATCATCCGCACAATGACAATCAGGTTGACCACTAGCATCAGAATCACCGGAATCAGTGTCGTCTTGAAAAAGGCATCCGGGTTCCAGATTGTATAATATGTCGGCAGACTATAACTGTTATAATACATGGACACTACCACATTTTTGAATACCGTGTATCCCAAAATATTTCCCACAATCGCCGCAAGAAGTGTTACGATCACCGGCATGGAAAGATAATGCCGTATAAGTTCTCCCTTCGTATAACCGGAAGCGCGCAGTGTTCCGATGGCAGAAGCTTCTTTTGCAATGGTATTGCTGATCGTAACAGCAAAGATAAAAGCGATAATTACAATCAGAATATCCAGAAGTACACCACCCATGGCTTTATCCGATCCCATATCATCGGTTGCAAAATTGATTGCCGGATTGCCATATTTTGGTGTGTAATCTTCCAATTCGTTGTCCGCAACTACCACCTGTGTCAACAGAGCACGCATGAAATTGTCGGACTGTATTTTTTCCTGTGCATCATCTTCCGGCTCGTTTTCATACTTCCATGCATATGTATAATGCACACTCTTATGAAGACGGTCAAAGCCCTCCGGTGTGACCATTGCCACATCAAATTTCAAAGCATCAAACATCAGATCTGTGGTTTTCTCATGTAATGTAGAATAATTGACATATGCCAAAAGACCAACGATCTTATAGGTTTCTCCGCTGATCGTAATTGTATCTCCGACTGTGACACCTACATTGTCTGCATGCATACGGTCAATGGCGATTTCGTCTTTTGTCTGTGGAAAACTTCCTTTTAACAGGCATGCTAGGTTGATATCTTCCGTCTTTGTAAAGACACGGATCGTACCATCCTTTTTGCCATCGTTGTTGTAATCTTCCTCTTCGTTTCGGAAGAAATTCTCATACACGGTTGTCTTTGTTGCTTCGTCCAGATAATACTGCTTTACATCTGCTTTCTCTCCGGTTTCAATTGCGGACAGCAATGCATCATCCGCCTGCTTTTTCAACTCGAAATGTCCATCTTCCTGTTTGTACTCTTTTACGCCGTCCGCAGCAGACTTCAACATACTCTCATTTGCGACATACATACCAGACACAAAACCAATCGTAAGCACGAGGAATAAAAATACAACAAGATATTTCTTCCAGTCTCCGATCAATTCTTTCGGTATTCGCTTGATCAGGGGATTTCTCACTTTTTTCTTACTCATAACTGCCCCCTTACCACTCAAGTTCATCTGCAGAGATTTTGTTTGTATTAATATCGTTATGACGCACCGCTCCGTCACGGAGCTTGATTACGTGATCTGCCATGTTTTTGATTGCCTCATTATGTGTAACCATGATAATGGTATTGCCATATTTCTTGTTTACATCCTCAATCAGCTTTAAAATTTCCTTCGAAGTATTGTAGTCCAAAGCTCCTGTCGGCTCATCACACAACAGAATATCCGGATTCTTTACAATGGCACGGCCAATAGAGACACGCTGCTGCTGTCCACCGGAAAGCTGGTTCGGCAGCTTATATCTGTGTTCGTAAAGTCCCAGTGTATGAAGCAGATCGTCAATATCCAGCGCATTGTCTGACAGGTAAGCTCCTACCTCAATATTTTCTTTTACATTCAGGTTTGCAATAAGATTATACATCTGGAACACATAACCAAGATGCTTTCTGCGGTACTGTGTGAGCTTTTTTTCACTCATATCCTCCAGCTTATCTCCATTAATATTGATGTAACCACTGTCTGCATTATCAATACCTCCAATGATGTTCAATAATGTGGATTTTCCGGAACCGGATGGTCCTAAAAGCACACAGAACTCACCTTTTGCGACAGAGAAATTCATACCGCGAAGAACCTCCTGACGCGTCTCACCGCTTCCAAACCCTTTCTTTAAATCTACGATCTCCAAAAACTTTCTTTCTTCTTCTGACATAGTTACTCCCTTTCCTTTTTAGTTTTACTCGCCACACTATTATTAGTTTCTTCTAACCCATAGTTCTTTTTTTAGGTCCCCCGCTCTTCGCGAAAGACCTATGATTTTACCAGACCATACCAGCCTGCCAGCAGATATTTTACTCCCTTTTCTGCAAACTGAAGTGCTTCCTCCTCATTGTCAATATGTGTCACCATAAATATGAACATATCAATCTGCGAATGCGACATCCAATGGACAACGCTTTTCTCCACCATCGGAACACCATATGCCTGACACATTGCCTCACAGATAAATGCATTGTGCTCATCCATCTGATCCACCAGACGATCCGGCATATGTTCCATGCTCGATCCCTGAGATTTCATCAACACCAGAAGCACTTCATCCCGATAGGTATACAGCTCATGCACAATCTGCGCCATCGATTCAAAATCGCTGCGCTCATCATGCTCGGTTGCCTTGCCGCTTTTCATTTCCTGCACTTCAAAGGAAAAATGCTCACGAATAATTACATTGAGCCGATCCATAAAATCGCCAACCACTTCACAGAACAAATCATCTTTGTCCTGAAAGAAGAAGTACAGTGCTCCGGTGGTAACACCCGCTTTCTGGCAAATACTGCGAAGAGATGCTCCCTGAAAGCCTTTTTCCATAAATTCTTTCTTGGCGCATTTCATAAGGTGGGTCTTCGTCTTGCTGTCATGTATCTTCTTTTCTGCCATTGTACTCTCTCTGGAACCATAAATATTCTGTTCCCTGTATATAAAAATGTAACATAACGTTGTTATGTCGGATAACACCGTTATGTTACATCTTAATTTCCGATATGTCAACCTATATATTTATATTTGTTTACTGTTGTTTTTTCTTATGTTTGTCATAAGCGGCAAACATGCCGGCAAGCAATGTTCCTGAAATAGAATGCCAGGTACAGGAAACAGCACAGATGATAGCGGATTCCGGTGTTGCAGAAAACTGCGCGGTTGTTGTGGCAAGATTTGTTGCCAATCCCGCATTCTGCATACCAACTTCGATAGCAATTGTTCTCTTCTTTGCTGTGTTCATGCCAACAAGCTTTCCTGCACCATAACCAAGCAGATAACCCAGCCCATTATGAAGAAATACCGCAATGAAAATGACAGCACCTGACTGGAAGAATTTATCGCCCTGTGAGGAAACAACACCACCTACAACACAAGCCAATCCTAATACCGCAACTCCTGGCATTACTTTCTGTATCTCGCTAAAGGTTTTCTTTTTGCCGAGCAAATAATTCAGAAGAAATCCAAGCGCAACCGGAAGAATCACGGTTTCAACAATGGAAATCAACATTGGCAACGCCTTGATGGAAATATTTGCTCCGCTCGCCAACAGAGAAACCATAAGCGGTGTCATAATCGGAGAAAGAATTGTTGATACTGTTGTCATTCCTACAGAAAAAGCCACATCCCCGCCACAAAGATAGGACATGATGTTGGATGACACACCACCCGGGCAACATCCTACCAGAATTAATCCAAGGGCAATGCCATCCGGAAGGTGCAATGTCTTTGTCAATGCAAATGCCAGAAACGGCATAATCAGATACTGTGCCAATGCACCTACACAAATATCAAATGGTCTCTGTGCCAGAATCTTAAAATCTTCTGTAGTCAAAGTCAGTCCCATACTAAACATAATTACACCAATAATGATGGATTGACAGGTAAACTTGTTAGAAACCGGATCCGTAAACAATTGATGGTTTACCCATCCCATCATGCCCGGAACGATAAATGTTACAATCGCAATGGCTATTACCACCACAGATGTGTAATCAGATAAAAATTTACTGAATTTTTGTAATGCTTTCATTACATTTCCTCCTTTTTGTCCACAAAAAAGTCCCTTCCCAGAATAAACTGGAAAGGGACGAATAAAATCCGCGATACCACCCTAATTCCACAGAAAATCTCTGTGACACTTCACATACCAACATATGCTATCCCATAACGGAGGAGACCGGCGAAGTTTACTTGCAACTAACTGCTTTCAGCCCGCTTCTTAGAGAGGATAATCAATATCCGATTATTGTCTGTTCGCACCAGCCACAGACTCTCTGCAAATAATCATGGCTACGATTTTGTTCTCATCAACGAATTTTGGTGAACTATATTTTCTTTACTTTTGCTATTATAGCCCCATGTACAAATATGTCAAGGGTAATTTTTCGAAATTTTCAAACCTCTTTCTTCTTATCTCTCGAGTGTTATTCTCAATAATCTCTCTCAAAATGCTGATAGTCCTTAGAATGCGTCCAATCGCCGCCCCAGGTAAATCCATACTTTGTAAAAAGCTTATAGCACAAATCATCATGATCAATTTTGTATGGGAAATCCTTGCTACGGTCTACATATGCCGTAGCATTGGCCGGTTCGATGGACAATTTTCCGTCTACCGTCTTCACATACGGATTGTACAGCGTATTGATATCCACAGCCATACCCAGACCATGTTTTGAGATCTTTGTGGTATGGGAAATGAACCGGAAGTTAAATGCAGAAGAATTATTATGGCTCATGGATTCCTCATCATCAGCATTGTACGCATCTACCAATTCCACTTTTTCAATCGGATAATCTGCCTGATACAATTCCTCAAAGATAGAAAGCACGTCATCTGCAATGGCTTTGTTTACAACCAGCTCGCCTTCCTTTGTCTGTCCGTCAAATCCCATATGCAGGACATGAACATATCGAAGCTCGTCCCGTGGCACTGTGCAGTCTGCTTTGTATGATTTTCCCTGCATTTTTTCAAAAATATCATCCGGAATTTTGGAGACGTAAAAATCCTCGTCCGAAATCTGGTGCGTGTCGGATTCGGATTCTTCCTGGGAATCCGATGTCTTCTGTGTTTCTGTATTTACGGCAGCCTCTGTAATCTCTGTTGTCTCGCTAATCTCTGTAGCCTCTTTCTGCAGACTTGTTTCCTTCTTCACTTCGACTTTCTTTTCGGCAACGTCAACTTTCTCTGTTTCCCTGGAATTCTTTTCGTTATTATCCTGATTCTTTACAAAACGGTTTCCTGCCACTACTGCAATGGCTGCCAGCAAAATCGTGGCCGTAATTATGATTCCTTTATGTTTTCTCAACACGATCTCCTTCTTTTTCACTCATCGATTCATTGAGCACTATTGAACTTATCTATAAACGCCTCAATCTCATTCACATGATCCGAAAACAACACATGTCCCATATGTTCTTCCCATAAAAATCCAGCCTGTTCCATTTTCTTTAACATCTCTTGTAACGGTGCATAAAAACTGTTTCGATTGAACAAAATGCATGGTTTCTGGAATACACCGATTTTCGTAAGTGTTATTGCCTCTGAAATTTCATCAAGCGTTCCGATACCTCCCGGCAAAGCGATAAACACATCTGCCAGATCCAGCATTTTCTGCTTTCGCTCACTCATATTCGTTGTAGTAATCAATTTGGTCACATATGGTTGTGGGCGTGACTTAATAAACTCCACATTCCCCGGAATCACACCAATGACCTCGCTGCCTGCCGCATGAACTTCCTTTGCAACCGCTCCCATCAATCCGGATTCTCCACCTCCATATACAAGTGTATGCTTACTTTTACCGATCCACTGTCCCAGTTCTCTGGCGGCTTTTGCATATTCCTCATTGTTTCCAAAATCAGAACCACAATATACTGCTATCTTCATGTGCACTCCTTTACTTAACCGCATAAGAATAAATATAGATATCTGTCCCCTTCGTTTTGTTTCCAGCCCACCATACTTTTCCTTTGGAATAAACCGGCATTCTGCTTGGGGTCAGATAAGCGGAAGCGGCAAGTTTCTTCGTCTTCTGTATCACATTTCCTTTGGCATCAACAACAATTGCATACACGCCCTGATAACTGTGTTTTTTATAACGTTCAAACAAAATCACATAATTTCCCGCGTCTGTAGCTACAACCTGCGGATTTTCGATGGTATATGTTTTGTCATAATTTGTGAGCCATTTTACACCATAATCCGTTACATTTTCATCACCATTTTTTCCACTTAAGCCACTGCGCGTGCCGGATGTAATATATCCATTCGCTGTGGTTAGATCCGCATTCGGGTCAAAAATCTGAATAAACAACTGCTGATTTTCCTTTTTGGCCTTGCTGCTCAAAGACGGTGCTGATATCGCCACCATAGCCGCGTTATGTACATCTCCCGTCGCAATACCACCCATGCGGGCAAAGTTATCATTTACCTCATACATGTCATAACGGTCAAATGCACCTTTGCTGATCCAGAATGAGAAAATATTTTGTGAATCACATGTCCATGTTTTCGATGCCTCGTCCGAATATGTATTATCATAAATGATTTCCCAGTCATCCGGAAAATCTGTATTGTTGATTAGATCATCACTTATTCCATCACCGGTTCCCGGCATCTTTAACTCTGAAACGGTAAATGCGCGGTCATAACAATCGCCCTCACTGGCAAGAAGAAATCCTTCTCCCCACGGAACCACACGCTGCGCAAAGGAATGGGAATTATAGTAACTTTCCACACTTTCCTTCTGCATCGTCTTCCGGTTCACAAGAAAAAGCGAATTGCTCTGATGACCACTATACATTTTTCTCGCATAGTTGACAGCAACATAATCACCATTTACTGCAATATCACAATTTCCTCCACCAAAAGGAGTTTGGGTATAAAAACTATCACCATAATAATGCGCCAGACTCGAGGAACCATTGTCCCCCACACTTGCAAGAAGCTTTCCATTGGCGTCATACTTGGAAACAAAAATCGTTTTTGTCTCTGTATTATTTGTTTTATTTGTCTTTCCCGTAACTACATAAAAATTTCCGTCAGAATCGCATGTAACATCGCCAAAAACAGAGGATTTCTTCTTCAATGTAATCGTCTTTTTGACAGGCTTTCCATTTTTTGTCTTCACAATTACAATGTTGCTCTTTGTATTATATGCAATGCACACATTCCCCTGATTATCCAAAAACTGCGTGCCATCCGATACGCCATCCCAGTTCGCATACGATCCTTTTGCAGTTGCAATATTGTGCTTTTGATTTGTTTTTTGTACCTTAAGTGTTGCTGCTTCCGGACTTACCATGGAGGTCATCAAAACTCCACAGATTGCCAGACATGCAATATTTCTCATCCCTGCATATTTTCTCATTTCAGTTTTCCTTTCCACTCTGCTTCTTAAAATCCAAGATTTTCATCCACTAAAATAATTTGAAAACGTCCTTTTACTCTGCTGAACCGGGTTGTCAAAATCTGGCAGCAGATACATTGCGGACTTTTGCAGTCAAAGCAGCTTCCATTTTTCGAACATGGTGTATCGATTCCAAATCTCTGCGCATTGATCGGAGCAGCCTCATTTCGCGCACGGTGCAAAGCATCCTCCTCCGATTTCACAATTTTGTTCATGCCCACGATCAGCAATACATGTTTTGGTCCATACGCATATGCAGCTACACGATTTGCATTTCCATCAATATTAATAAAAACGCCATCCTCACTCATGGCATTCACACTGCCCAGAAAATAATCACTACTGAATGCTTTCAGTGCAATTTCAGCTTTTTCCTCCGATGTTTCTACCTTATCCCTGTCATAGAATTGATAATCTCCATTGCAAACCGCATCATAGAGACCACACTCCTTGACCGAAGATGCTCCACCCATATTGATACTGCTGCCCTTTGGAATCAGGTGAACTACCCATTGTCTAAAGCCAATGGGCTTCCTGCTTCGCAGACCTCGTTTC
>ERZ1023633.91-NODE-91-length-36738-cov-30.892402_pt1 | contig 36738 bp, 30 predicted proteins | sample MGYA00380333_ERZ1023633 | MGnify/ENA primary metagenome ERZ1023633 (study PRJEB33179, sample SAMN07448972) | human gut metagenome | biome: Human-gut; feature: Human associated habitat; material: Faeces | host: Homo sapiens | place: India: Bhopal | collected...
TCAAGTCCTGGATGTACTGACTGATGATGGCTTGCACAGTAGGATTGTTGGTATCGAGGTCCCACATTCCAATCATACCAAATGTAACCTGATGGCGGTCATTCCAGTTACCCACACCAAATCGTTCATGATAAAGACTCGCGTCCTTCAAGCGTTCAGCCACGGTAGGATGGTCGGTATGGTTGGCTACCACATCCACAATTACCTTGACCCCATACTCATGAGCCTTAGCACAGAGAGCCTTCAGGTCAGCTTCAGTACCAAGACCATTACCTATCTTAAAATCGTATGGACGATAAACATCATACCAAACGGATCCTTTACCTGCTCTTTCGTGAACAGGAGAAGTCTGAACTGCAGTAAAGCCTGCCTTGGCGATATTAGGAATTTCTTCCTGGATATCTGCCAACGTCCAGTCGAAACAATGAAGGATGACACCATCCTGAATATTGTCTTTAAGACCATATTTGTTGTCTGCGAAGATGTTGGATGCCATGGTGAACAGCATCACCAACATCAGAAGACCATAATTGATTGTCTTTTTCATAATCTGCTATTATTTTCTGATGATTACTTTTTTACCATTGTGAATATAGAGACCAGCCTGAGTAGGCTTCTTGATGCGGATACCAGAGATGGTGTACCAAGCATCATTTGTTGTCTTCTTGACATCTGTCATAGTTGTAGTCTCGATAGCCGTTACAGTACCATTCACATAAACGGTTTCACCTGCAAGATTAGAAGCTGCTGCTCCATTATTAATAACGAAATAACCAGTAAAGAATGCCTGAGGAACTTCTACTGTATAATAACCTTTTTTGCCATTATACTCAGTTTCGTTGTCAAGTGACATTTTCATACCTGGCCATTCCTGCGCTGCAGTAGTACCATTGTAAATGTAGCAGTAAACATTCTTAAGATTGGCTGTACTATTGTCGAAGAAAACCATCACCTTGCCAGCAGAACCTTCAATCGTCTTGGTATATTTACCTTCTACGTAATAACCATGATTCTTGAATTCCTGATCACCGCCATTCAGTTTCTGCCCACCATCATGAGTAAAAATCACACCAGTAGGAATTTCAGTACCAGCTGTATATGTCCATTTAAAGACATTCTTGCCATCTTTAGTTCCCATCAAGGTCATGGCATCTCCAGGCCACTCAGCAGTAGTAAACTGTTTAACCTTGTCATTCCATGCCCAAATCTTGGCATTGTCATAACTTGTCTCCAAAAACACGGAGATTTCATTTTCCGTTACCACTGGTGTATAGTCTGCCGCAAGTGCTGAAACTGGAGCAACGAAGGTCATGCTCAGCAGCAATACCAGTGTACAAATCAACGTATAAAATTTCTGCATAAACAAAATGTATTAAGTTTGAATTATAAGATTTCGTTGGCAAAAATAAGAATACTTTTTGAAAAACAGATGAAGAAAAGTTGAATAAATAGCATAAAAAAAGACAATCGTTTGCACAATTTGCAAGCGATTGCCTTCTATTTTCTGACTTAATAATATATATTATTAGCGCTACGCCCTAGCGCATTCAGGTTCTTTCTTTGCTATTCCGGAATACTACTGACAGACATAGTTACAGAACAGTCCTCAGAAGCGCTTGAGCGAGATCTGGTAGAACCAAGCGAAAGTTTCAAATGAAGGAGATATGTCTTCCTCTTTTCAAAATTAAAAGGATTATTAACATCTAACAGATTTACCTTTACCGTATTCTGAGAAGTTCCTTGCTGTACCGTATAAGCAATCTGCAGATAAAATGCCTCTTTCTTTTCCTGCGGGATTACATAGAGAGAAGAATTGGGATCATTTTCTATTTTTGCACATGTATGGTCTAACTGAGAAGCAGTTAACTTTAAGTCGCCTCCATCTTCAGTATCGGGAGGAGTCCAAGTATAAATCACTCTTTTACTTTTTTCTTTGACAAGAGTCAAGTTGAGTGTATAAGCCTTACCCTGCTCGAAGTTCTTTTCAAGTTTCTGATAAACCGTATTTTTCATTGGTGTCGTTACACCATTATAGTCTTTTATAGTGTACTCTACGATAACATAAAATTTATCAACTACAGTATAACCAAGTCTAGACAAAGCATGAGCAAATTGGAATTTCACTTTATTATTTGTACTAGAGATATTATCCTTTGTCTGATTCGTAGCATTAGCCCACAACAAATCTTTCTGTTTAGCAACCTCACCTTCAACAGTAAAATCAATACAAGATTTATTTTTTAACGTTGTTTCTTCTACACGTGGAGCATAAGCCAAGAAATCAATATGGCCTTGTGGTAACCAATACTTAACAGGAGAATATGTCCACTTTATATCTTGACTAGAATAAGTTACCTTCACATTGTTGAACCAATTAGAACCAAACTCCTGGCTTTCAGCTTCTTTATAGTTACCAAACACACCAAAGCCTTCAGATATTTTCTGAAGATCCTCAGCCTTATCTATCACGCTACCACGTGAACCATTTACTGAAAAAAATGCCAGTAGCCACCTCTTTAGCAAGCAATTAAAAACCTCCAATCGAATCAATCGATTGGAGGTTTCATTTCTATCATCTACAGCAACCTGGCAGTAAAAACACTACCGGCTGCATAATATTCATGCATTTATCTTCCCAACCAAGCCTCTGGGTTGAGCTTGGCTGTCTCCTTGCGAAGCTGGAACTGGAGGATGTTGTCGGAACCCACGGCACCCAATGCCTGGCGGGTACTTACTTTCTGTCCCTTATGAACGCTGACCGATTTCAGGTTACAATATACCGAGATGTAGGCACCATGACGAACCAATACATTCCACATGCCACCGTATCCGAATACGGCACTCACCTCACCATCGTAGATGCTGCGAGCCACACAACCCGGTTTGCCCTGAATGTTGATACCCTTATTGTCGAGGGTAACACCCTTCAAGCCCTGTACATTATACTGTCCGAAATGGCTGACGATGCGATAACCGCCGCTGATAGGCATTGGCAGACGACCACGGTTTGCCTCGAATCCGCCACTCAGCATACGGTCTACCGAACTCAAGGTAGCCGCCTCCTGCGCCTCCTTCTTGGCAGCAGCAATCTCACGAGCCTGGCGCTCCTCGTCCGCCTTAGCCTTCAACTCAGCAGCCCTTCGTTCAGCTTCAGCCTTTCTTGCCGCCTGTTCAGCAGCAGCCTGACGTGCAGCCTGTTCTGCTGCAGCACGCTGGGCAGCCTCGGCAGCAGCACGCGCCTTAGCCTGCGCCTTGGCCTTAGCCTTCGCTTCAGCCTGAGCAGCCGCTTCTTCCTGAGCCTTTCTTGCAGCCTCAGCAGCCAGCCTTGCCTCTTCGGCAGCCTTTCTTCTTGCCGCCTCGGCAGCAGCTTCACGAGCCTTCGCCTCAGCAATACGACGTGCATTCTCCCTGGCAGCAGCCTCGGCAGCAGCCTTCTTACGTGCCAATTCCTCGGCACGTTTCTTGGCGGCAGCAGCGGCAGCGGCCTTTTTCTTAGCCTCGGCAGCAGCACGGGCACGAGCCTTGGCTACTTCCTGGGCAATCAAACGGTCAATCTGGGCATTGATTGCCGCATCCTTCTGACGCTGGTCGGCGATGACAGCCTGAATGGTCTTCTGCTGCTTCTGCAGTCCGTGTACCATTTCCTGCTGTTGGGTCTGCTTGCCTTCGAGTGCAGTCTTCTCCTGCTTGCCCTTATATAATAAGGTGTTCTTGTGTCCCTTTACGTTTTGCAGCTGCACATGCTTCTCGTTCACCTGCTTCTGCTTTGCCTTTACAGCCTCGCCCTGCACCTTCTGATAGGAAGAATACTGGCGGATGAAGGAAAGTCGGCGATACATCTGTGTCAGATTCTTGGCACTAAAGATGAACATCAGCTTGTCCTGAACCGTATGATGTCTGCTCATATATCTCATGGAGCGGATATACTTGTTCTTTCTGTCCTGCAACTGCTGCTGAAGGGTTTTCAGCTGCGCCTGCAGGATACCGATATTTCCGTCGATATGATGAATATCCTTCTGGATGCCATCAATCTTCTTCTGACGCTGGTCTATCTCACCGTTCAATATCATCAGGTCTTCCAGTCGCTTCTTCACATCCGCCTGATTCCTGCGGAGTGCCTGTTCCTGCTCCTTGATTTTCTTCTGGATAGACGCACGCTGTCCCTGCAATCCTCGGATAGAAGCATTGCTGTAGGTAGCCGCCTTGCGTTCTGCCCTGATAGGGGCAGAATGCTTCACCGGTCTTTTATTTCTGTGCTGAGGCTTGGCAGCCACTGCGGTCTTTCTTACCGGTCGTTTCTTCTGCACCTGTTTCTGGGCATAGGGAGCCAGCGAGAATACCAGAGCCATCATTAATAATAGGATACGTTTCATCAGATACTCATAATTTTGCGAAGTGCTTCTTCAGGCGAAACCTGCTTGTATTTCTTTGAAATTTCAGTCTGAGTACTCCAGTTACTATCTGTCTTCACCTCGTTGAGATTGAGGATAAGTTTCATTTCCTGCTTCTTCTGGGTTGCAGTAGTCATAAACGACATCACCTGTGTAGCCGGAAACATCTTCACGCCCACACTCTTGAACTTGCTGTAATCTACATGCAGACGGGATGTGCCATGCTGCGAGCTCTGATAGTTGACATCAGCCGATGTGATGCGCCCGTTCTCGCGGCTGGTATTCCAGGCATAGGTCATACAGCCATTCTTGACGGTTACCGGAACCTCGTTGCCGGCAGCATTCAGGTTGGCGTCAAACTTCTTGAGGTTTGACTTGGTCACCTCCTTTTCGCCCGGCAGAATCAGCTGATTCCAGAACAACGCCTGCAAGGTATAGAACGAGATGCCCTGCTTCTTCAGGAAATCCACCTGCGTGTAGTCTGCCTTGACATACTGTTTGTGATAGCGGTCCAGAATCAACACATAATCAGGAGCAAACTCGAGACGCCCCAACTCACTGCCAAGGAAAGGCATGAAGATCTGGATACGCACCAGCTGGTCCTTGCGCATGCTCAACTTGGCAGGAACGCTCACTTCCTTGTCTCCCATCAGGATGGTGAAATCCATCTTGCCCACAATATCCTTGGCGTAGACCTGATTATCCGAAACCATCTGCAGGAAAGCACGCTGGCTGAAGCTTTCACCCTGCTCGTCTGCCTTGACAGGTGTCTGCTGCTTGCCGGCATCAACCTTGCCGGTTCCCTGTACCTGTCTGCTGGTTCCGCAAGCAGCCATCAGCATCATGGCAGCTCCGGCACCCATCAACATCCATTTATTCTTTTTCATCTCTTTCTACCTTTCTTAATGATTTTCTTCGTTACCGATTCCTTCTTTGCCGGTCTGTTACGACGCAGCAGTTCATCCTCGGTAATATATTGTCTATTGTTTATTTTCCATTTCAGGACGGCATTCTGTTCATCGCCGTCCAGCGCCTGCTTCCAGTATTTCATGGCGTCATCTATCATTCCGTTCATGGCATAGATGTCGCCGGCATGTTCCAATATCGTACTGTTATTCTCGGTAGAATCGCTGTTCTTGAGAGCAGCATCGATATAAGTCTTGGCATCGGCATAGCGCTCTTCCTTGAACAGGATCCATGCATAGGTATCCAGATAAGTGCCGTTGTTAGGTTCCGCCTTCACGGTCTTATAGCTCATCGATTCTGCCTTATGCAGGTCGATGCCTTCCTCGCTCATGTAATAAGCATAGTTGTTCAGCGCCATCACATTGTCATCCTTCCATTGCAGACAGGAGTCGTAAGCCGCATAAGCCGCCTGCTTGTCCTTCTTCTTGTAAAGGATGTCGCCCATGACGGCATAGAGATCAGAAACCAGGTCAGGAGAAGCATCGGCTCTTACCTGTGCCACACCCTGACGGAATTCATGGAGCGCCGCATCCTCATCATTTTTCTGATAATGCGCCATTCCACCGAAGTAATAGAACACCATTTCTTCCGGATTATACGCATGAGCCGCCTTGCTCTGGGCGATTACCGATGTATAATCTTTCTGATTCCAGAGCAGCTGCACCAGCTGCAGTCTGGCATTGGCATTATCCGGTGCGATAGCAAGCACCTTCTCGTAAGCCTTGCCGATGATGCTGTCCGGCATCTTCTTCAGACTCATATAGGCAGCACGCATTTCTGCCACATCAGCCGATGGCTGCGGCACATCGAGCACCTTGTCGAAGAGCGCCACCACCTGGGTGGAATCGCCACCATGGGTCTCATTGTCCTGGATAAACGAACGGAACATCATCACCTTGGTTTCCAGATCCGTCTTCGGACTGAGCAGTATTTTATCCAGCATCTGATGAGCCTGGTCTTCCTGCTGGGTTGCCTTGTAATAGTCGTAGAGCGACATCTGGGCATAGGAATTCTCCGGTTCCTCCTTCAGCACATCCGTAAACATCTTGAAGGCTTCCTTCTGGCGGTGATGCTGCATGAGCCAGTTGCCCAGCATCGTCTTGTAAACCATGTCGAGCGGATGGGCATCTACCAGCGACTTCAATTCCTTATAGGCAGCCTTCTTGTCGTCCATCATTTCGTAGATGCGCATCTTGGAAAGCGTATACTGCTCGCTCTCACCCTCCTCGGTTTCCAGACGCGAAATGGTCTTCAGCATCATCGGGAAGTTCTTCTGCTGCTGATACAGCTGCACCAGGATATGCAAGGCATCGGTATTGCCATGATTGCGGGCATAGAGGTCTTCGTAGGCATCTATCGCCTTGTCATACTGCTGTTTGCCGATATAATGCTGGGCAAGATTCTCGGCATAGGTCTGGTTTTCCGGAGCCAGCTGTATTGCCTTCTCCATATAGTGAAGAGCGAGCGAATCTTGCTTCAGTTGAGAGTGATACATCGAGAGATAGAAGTATGTCTCTGCGGCATTCGGATCTATCTGTCGGGCATGCTCAAAGAGGTCCATCGCAGCAGAATAGTTGTTGGCTGCATGTTGCCTTCCCGCCTCCAGGAAGAAGTATTCAAAACGCTTGCGGTCGTTAGGACTGAGCGAGTCCTTCACCGCTACCGCCTGCTGCGCCACGTGTTTCACTTTTACCTTACGGGCCATAGACGGCAAAGCCGCAGAGCCTATCAGCCCCACGACCATCCAGATAGCAGTATTTCTCAAACTGAATTTCACGATTCGATTCCTTTCTTTTTATTTTACTCCCGTATGACCATAGCCACCAGCGCCTCTCTCTGTCTCGTCGAGTTCTTCTACCTCGATGAAGTCGCATTGTTCATGCTTGGCAAGCACCATTTGTGCAATGCGCTCGCCGTCATTGATGACGAAGTCCTGCTGTGAGAAGTTGATGAGCAGCACCATGATTTCGCCTCTATAGTCGGCATCGATGGTACCCGGCGTATTGAGCACGGTAATGCCATGCTTCAGTGCCAGTCCGCTACGAGGTCTTATCTGCGCTTCATAACCAGCCGGCAATGCCATGAAAAGCCCCGTAGGAACGAGTCTGCGCTCCATAGGATGAAGCACGATAGCCTCATCAATATTAGCACGCAAATCCATGCCCGCACTCTGAGGTGTGGCAAACGCAGGGAGAGGCTGATGCCCCTTATTGATAATCTGTACTTTCAGCATATTTTTCTATTTTTCTGCAAAAATACTGCTTTTTAGGCGAATAATCGCATTTTATAAGTAAAAATGATATAATTTATCTATTTTTATTTTGAATTATGCGCAGATTCCTGTATTTTTGCGCTACAGAACAATAACTGGAGGAGCGCATCATGGCGGTAATTGATTATATCAGCGGCATGACCGATATCTATGTCCTGGTTATTTATCAGAAGATTAATGGTATCAGTTTACCGATCGTATAGACTAAGAAAGTGCCCACGTGAGACAAAAAACGTCCACCCTTCACCAAGCTTTGGGTGAAGAGTGAAGACATTAGAGAGAGTATACTATTGCCTATCATTCCAAGACTGACCAACCCTTTAGTAGCATTTTCAAACGACACATATAAAAAATACGATTACAACATTTCATACTCTTCAATATCTAATGTCTGTATTAAATTTGCCTTTTTTATCTCTAGTGACAATCAATCTATGATATAACTTCTTCTTACGTATTTCATCAAAAGAATAGTTCTTGGCATCTTTCCACTTAACTAAGAAGAAATAACAAGTATCATGCTCATTAAACAAATAGTTAGGATCACCACAACATAGCGAATCAGGAAGCACAAAATCTGTGGGATGGACATTTAAGTATTTATGTTGGAAAACAATTATTGTATCCAAGTCATCATAGCGTGCATAATTTGGAAACAGCATACTATTTACACTATCAATATTATCATAGAGAGACACCCCTACGAACAAAGTATCCTTTGTATAATTTTGAAAACAGACAATAGTCCCTGTATGTATTATTGGTACACAAGCCGATATTACATAAATGACTATTAAAACAACTAGTAAAGATTTTATTATATTTTTTACAGTTTTCATAACAAATGAAATAATTCAATTAAAACCACCAGGAAAAGTCCATTATCAAGAAACGACCTTTCCTGGTGTGATTTATCACCCTATTTTACCATCATACGCATAAGACCCAATATTTGTGCAGTTCTCAACCTACCCATATAGAAAATACTGATATTTTGTATTGGATACTTGCTTATTGGTCCTATCCAACTTTTTTCAAAATATCCATTAGACAAGAAATTAGCCCACGTCTCCGTCCCCAAAAAGCCCCGTAGGAACGAGTCTACGCTCCATAGGCTGAAGCACGATAGCCTCATCAATATTAGCACGCAAATCCATGCCCGCACTCTGAGGTGTGGCAAACGCAGGGAGAGGCTGATGCCCCTTATTGATAATCTGTACTTTCAGCATATTTTTCTATTTTTCTGCAAAAATACTGCTTTTTAGGCGAATAATCGCATTTTATAAGTAAAAATGATATAATTTATCTATTTTTATTTTGAATTATGCGCAGATTCCTGTATTTTTGCGCTACAGAACGATAAATGTGCAATATTAAAATATAAGAATCAACGGATTATGGAATGGAAACAACTGATATCCAACAAGCGTTTCGGACAGGAACACAAGCATGCTGAGCGCCACGATGACCGCTCTGAATTCAAGCGCGATTACGACCGTCTTATCTTTTCATCGGCATTCCGCCGGTTGCAGAACAAGACGCAGGTCTTCCCTCTTCCGGGCAGCATCTTCGTCCACAACCGTCTCACCCACAGTCTCGAGGTGGCTAGTGTGGGCATGTCGATAGGTAACGACATATCCCGACGTGTCATCAAGAAACAGCCAGACCTGAAGGATACGCTCGTAGAAGAGATAGGAACCATCGTAAGTGCAGCCTGTCTGGCTCATGATCTGGGCAATCCTCCTTTCGGTCATTCCGGAGAGAAAGCCATCCAGACTTTCTTCAGCGAAGGACCGGGACTGAAGATAAAGCCAATGGTTTCATCCGAGTTCTGGGATGACATCACGCATTTCGAAGGTAACGCAAATGCCTTCAGAATCCTGACCCACCGTTTCAAGGGACGCCGTCAGGGTGGCTTCGTGATGACCTATTCCATGCTTGCATCCATCGTGAAATATCCGTTTGCCAGCAGTCTTGCCGGGAATCACGGAAAGTTCGGCTTTTTTGCTTCCGAAGCGGAATCTTACAGGAAAATAGCCGATGAATTGGGCATTTCCTGCAAGTCTGCACCGGGTGAGCCTCTCAAATACGCCCGCCATCCACTTGTTTATATGGTAGAAGCTGCCGATGACATCTGCTACGAAATCATGGACATCGAAGACTCCCACAAGCTCAAGATTCTTTCCTATGCTGAGACGGAGCACCTGCTACTGAGTTTCTTCGATGAAGATATCCAGCAGAAGATACGCCAGCGAATCATCGACGAAGAACTGACTGACGAAAACGAGAAAGTAGTTTACATGAGAGCCAGCGTTATCGGAAAACTGGAAAACGAATGTGTGGCAGCCTTCCTGGCTCACGAGGAGGAAATCCTAGCCGGAACATTCGAAGGTAGTCTCATCGACCACATTTCCGAGCGCCAGAAAAAGGCGTACAAGGAATGTGAAAAGATTTCATTCTCAAAGATTTACCAAAGCAAGCCGGTACTCGACATCGAACTTTCGGGTTATCAAATTATGGCTACGCTGATGGAGGTATTCATCGAAGCAGCCGTAAGCCCATCCCGTTTCTATTCCAAGCAGCTCCTGCGCCGGGTAAGCAGCCAATACGACATCGAGAACGAGAATCTGGAAGAGAGAATCATGGCTGTATTGGATTACATCAGCGGCATGACAGACATCTATGCGCTCGACATCTATCAGAAAATCAACGGCATCAGCCTGCCTATTGTATAAGATGCCTATTGGCTGGATAAACTGGGAAGTAAAGCTGGAACACCTGCATAATCCTGTGTTTAAGCATAGATGTTAGTAAGTCTAAACAGGTACTTACGAGGTGCAGGAAAGTCTCCGGGAAGTCGGCATGATAGTCCTGACGAGTTGGAAAGAGGCTCATTCCACTTATTGCCTGACTATGGCACAATATTGCCCCCTACTGGGGCAACTTTTTGCCATTGCCAGGCACAAAATGATGCATCGGGAGAAAAATTTCGGGAGGTCTACCATCGCCATTCGGAATATGCTTTCCAGCTGCTGTAAGCGTGGTTTTGCTCGGGAAAAACCTTACTCTCAATTTTACCCTTCACCCTTCACCTTTTCGCCGGAAACCCCGATAAACACTGGGGTTGTGAGAGGTGAAGGGTTGGCTCAACCCTTCACCACCCTTCACCCACCCTTCACCTTATCACGAAGTCCAGTCATCATTGAAGACGGAAACTGGTCATAATAGATGACTGAACATGGGTTCAGGGATAATTTCGCACCCTCAAAAAAGTCAGGGTGAAGGGTGGTGAAGGGTGGGTGAAGGGTTAGCAACACCCTTCACCCGTATAAGCACCTAGCTATTAGGCATTTACATCTGATTGGTGAAGGGTGAAGGGTGTTTTTGAAAGTAGCTTTCTATCCACCGCCGCCTGAATTTTCTATCCAGTATTCTTAACTCCGTGTGTAAAGATACGAAATTTTCTCCATAATCTCACATTAAAAAATCCCATGCCCTATTTGCCAGAAAGCAATAAGAACATGGGATTCTTCTGTATATCTTAAATATCTTTTTCCTTATAAATCACATTGTTGGCTCCACTCGTAATCTTCAGAGCCTCAGGATGTTCCTCTATGAAACTGTTGATGTGGCGAACTCGCTTCTCTTCGAGAATTTCATCGATGGCGATGAGGATACCAGTCTCCTCTACATCACCAAAGCCATAGTTGATGGCGGTACCGAAAAGCTTCATCGTAGGACTCAGACTCATGTAGGCATTAACAAGAGGAGGGATATTATAACCCAACTTGCGAACTTCACGGTTCAGGATGCGATAGTCTGCCTTGAAGTCATCTTCTGTAAAGATGGCGGCAAGCTCGCTCTCAGGAGTTTCCAACTTCAATGGCTTCATCGGAATGACGAGGTTCTCCTTGTCATCGAAGTGCTTCTTCAGGAAATAGAGAATCATATCACGGCCACGACGGATATAAGATGGATACATCGTCATCTTGCCAAAGAAATACTTCACTTCCGGATAGAGTACCGTCAAGGCGCCCAAACCATCCCACAGATTATCAAGGGCAAAGATGCTCTTGGTGTTGGTGCGCACATTCTGATATTCCAATGATACAAACGAACGGCCCAACTCTACCGTATAAGGCATGTATTCCTTCAGGAACTTGTCTGAGAAATGGAACATGTGACTGGTGGCTAGCTTAGGCTGGCCCTTCTCGTCGAGCTGCCAGTCTTTGCCCAGGAGATAACGGTAACCACCGATAATCTCATCAGCCTCCGGATTCCAAACGATGAGCTGCTTGTAGCAGTTGTCACCAAAATCGAATTCATCAAGGTCCATCGACTTACCAGTACCACCTCCCGCTTCACGGAAAGCGATTTCACGCAAACGTCCAATCTCTTTCAAGACATTAGGCGAATCATTGGCTGTCACAATGTAAATCTCATTGTGGCTCTTGTTTGTCATTCGAAGTTGCTTTTCGGGAGTCAGTTCGCTCTTAAGCAGCTCCTTATCAATCGGTTGGATGATTTCTTCTTCCATACTACTCTTCTCTATATATTCTATATAATTACGATATGATTTCTACAATTTTCTACTTGATACTACTAACTTTACAGTTTATAAACACTATCCTTCACATACTGCGCCCACTCGGTAGCCGACTTGCTGTGGTCGAAAGTCTGCCATGGAATCGGCTTGCCAATCGCAATACGGAAATGCTTGCCCACATTCTTATACATCTCGTCTACCAGGAAGAGCATGGCGAGATTGAACGGCAGATGCTTGTCGCTGAAACGGGCTATGCGATAGAACCGCTCAGAGTTGCGCCCGCCAAAGTGGATAGGCACAACATCACGATGATACTCCACACTCTTGGAAATGAACGTCTTTTTCCAAGGCAGGTCACGGATGGTTCCGTCTTCCTGCTTGCGGCTGTTCAAGCCGGCAGGGAACATCAGCATGTGGCAATCGCTCTGGAAACCTGCCTCTACCATGCGAGGGAAGTCGCGGCTCTGTCGGCCGGTCTTGTTGATTCCGATGCTGACAGGCTTCAAGCCAGGGAGATTGAGCAGGAGGTCGTTGACCAGATAACGGAACTTGCCGTCATAATGCTGTCCGATGATGGAACCGAGACATACTCCGTCCTGTCCTCCCAACGGATGATTGGAAACGAAGGTATAGAGCTTGCCGTCATTCTTGTCGGGCAAGTTTTCCAGTCCCACGATTTCCACATCCATCTTCAGATAACGTACGCATTCGGTGAGCCATTCCGTTCCCGAAAGGTTACGACTTTCCCACAAGAACTTGTTGACCTCGTCCTCGTGAACAATCTTCTTGAGCCAGGAAACGAGGAATCGCGGAACGTATTTTGCCTTGCTTCCCATCTTGCTCTTCAGTATCTTATCTATGTCTATCGTTTTCTCTATAGAAATGCTCATGTCAAGTAAACTTATATAAGTAGGTGCAAAAATAACTCAACTTTTTCAAATACGTGCCATTTTTTGCGAAAATTTATCAAAAACAAGCAAATTTGCTACTTTTTCGGTTCCTCAGGAGTGAAATTCGGGTATTTTCCGCTGTTTTAGTACATCCAATCAAGGTTCATCATCAGAAGGAGAATTTTGACTAAAAGCAAGTTTTTTATGCCCTTTAATAAAATTTGTAGGTTAAAATAGGGTGTATGTGGGGAATTTTGTGTACCTTTGAACCCGATTTTACATAAAATATGTACATGTGCGTAATAAATAAGGAAATATGATAAAGACAGCAGAAACATACCACGTACCAGTGCTCCTCAAGGAGAGCGTTGACGGGTTGAATATTCAACCTGGCGGAATCTATGTAGACGTAACCTTCGGCGGAGGTGGACACTCCCGTGAAATCCTATCGCGACTCAGCGAGGGAGCCCATCTCTACAGCTTCGACCAAGATGCCGATGCGGAGCGCAACGTGGTAGCCAATCCCAACTTCACCTTCGTATGCTCCAACTTCAGATATCTGAAGAACTGGATGCGCTATTATGGAGTAGATGGGCTGGACGGACTCCTGGCAGACCTAGGAGTTTCAAGTCACCACTTCGATGACGAGACCCGTGGTTTCTCTTTCCGCTTCGATTCTCCATTAGACATGCGCATGAACAAGCGTGCTGGCAAAACCGCAGCCGACATCGTCAACGAATATGACGAAGCAGCCCTTGCCGACCTCTTCTATCTCTACGGAGAGCTGAAGAATGCACGCCGCATTGCTGCTGCCCTGGTCAAGGCTAGAACAGCACAGAAGATAGAGACTACGAAGGACTTCATGGCAGCCGTGGAACCGCTCTTCAAGAGAGAACGGGAGAAGAAAGACATGGCTAAGCTCTTCCAGGCACTACGCATCGAGGTGAACCACGAGATGGACGCCCTGAAGGAAATGCTACGTTCTGCTACCGAACTGCTGAAACCAGGCGGAAGACTCTCTGTCATCACCTACCACTCGCTGGAAGACCGCATCGTGAAGAATATGATGAAGGCAGGAAATCCGGAGGGCAAGGTTGTACAGGACTTTTTCGGAAGAATAGAAAGTCCTTTCAAGCTTATCAACAATAAGGTAATCATACCTGACGATGAAGAGCAGGAAAGAAATCCAAGAAGCAGAAGTGCCAAACTAAGAATTGCAGAAAAGAAATGAGTAACGAAGTAAACAAGGACATAGATCAGAAAGCAGACAACACCAAGGTTGAAGAACCATTGGAATCACTCAAGGAGGCGATTGTAAAACAGGCCATCGAAGAGGAGGAATCTGGTTCTTCCAACTTTACGCTACGCAAGATTCTGGGTGGCGACATCTTGACCACTCAGATTATCCGCCGGCAGATATGGCTCGTCATACTCGTGGTGTTCTTCATCATCATCTATATCTCTAACCGATATAGCATCCAGAATGATATCATCGAGTTGGACAAACTACAAACGGAGCTGCAGGAGACCAAGTATAAAGCCTTGTCAGCCAGCAGCCAGATAACAGAGAAAAGCCGCGAAAGCAATGTACTCGACATGCTGAAGACCAACAAGGACAGTACCTTGCACATTGCGAGCCAACCTCCATACATTATTAACGTTCCAGAAGAATGAGTAAATTCGACCATAAAAAAGTAATGCCCCGTTTCAGCGCCATCGCCATCGTGATGTCACTCCTGGCGCTGGCTGTCGTCACAAAGTCGTTCTACATCATGACTGCCAAGCGCGAATATTGGCTGAAAGTGGCTGAGCGCCAAAAGAAAGACTCTGTGACCGTGAAGCCAAACCGAGGCAACATATTAAGTTGCACAGGACAGCTGATGGCAAGTTCATTACCTGAATTCAAGGTATTCATGGACTTCAAGGCTCTGAAGATAGCCAACAACGATTCACTTTGGGATGCCAAGCAGGACTCCATCTGCCTCTGTCTCCACAAGATCTTTCCGGAGAGGAGCATAGAAGAATTCAAGCGCAACCTCATAGAAGGACGTGCCAAGGAAAGCCGACACTGGCCTGTATACGAAAAGCGTGTTGACTACAATACATTCACAGAAATAAAAGCCATTCCTGTATTTCGCCTGAAATCCAACAAGGGAGGCTTTCACTGGGAAGAGTTCAATGCCCGAACACGCACCTACGGCTCTTTAGCCGGCCGTACCATCGGTGCCATGTTTGGTGCCAAGGATACAGCGAGATTCGGACTGGAACTGTCTTACGACTCCATCCTCCGAGGATCCAACGGTATCGTTCACCGCAGAAAGGTACGCGATAAGTTCCTGAACATCACCGACACTCCTCCTATCGATGGAGCAGACATCGTAACAACCATCGACGTGAGTATGCAGGACCTGGCAGAACGCTCACTGATAGAAGAGTTGAAAGAAATCAACGCCAACGTGGGTGTAGCCATCGTGATGGATGTACCTACGGGCGACATCAAGGCTATCGTAAACATGGAAAAATGTTTCGACGGCGAATACCGAGAGATTCACAACCATGCCGTGAGCGACCTGCTGGAACCGGGTTCGGTGTTCAAGCCTGCCTCTATCCTCGTGGCACTTGACGACGGAGTGGTTGACACCACTTACCGTGTAGAGACGGCAGGAGGTATATGGCAGATGTACGGCAGAGACATGAAGGACCACAACTGGCGCAAGGGAGGATATGGAATGCTGACCCTGGCACAGACCCTGTGGTACAGTTCCAACATCGGTGTGAGCCGCATCATAGACGATCATTACAGGAACAACCCGGAGAAATTCGTGAAGGGAATCTATCGCACGGGTCTGCATGACGACCTGAAGATACCGTTGGTGGGAGCCACTTCTGCTAGAATCAGAATGCCGCACAAGAACAGTCACGGACAATACGACAACTGGGCGAAGACCTCTTTGCCTTGGATGAGTATCGGATATGAGACACAGGTGCCACCTATCTCTACCCTCACCTTCTACAACACCATCGCCAACAATGGCAAGATGATGCGCCCACGATTTGTAAGCAAAGTGGTAAAGAACGGAGAAACCATCATGGAATTTCCACCGGAGGTAATGCGTCCGCAGATAGCTAAGGAGAAAAGCATCAAGGAACTGCAGACTATCCTTGAACAGGTAGTAAGCGTGGGTCTCGGAAGAAAGGCAGGATCGCCTAACTTCAAGGTAGCCGGCAAGACGGGTACTGCACAGGTTTCGAAGGGAGCCGGTGGTTACAAGGCTGGCGGAACCAACTATCTGGTAAGTTTCGCAGGCTATTTCCCTGCCGACAATCCACGCTACAGCTGTATCGTCTGCATCCAGAAATCTGGTCTTCCTGCATCAGGAGGAAGCATGAGTGGTAAGGTTTTCCACGACATCGCAGAAGGTATCATGGCGCAAAGTCTGAAACTTGATGTAAAAGATGCCAAAGACTCTGCATCCATATTCGTACCAGATGTAAAGGACGGCAACATCCTGGCAGCCGACTATGTCCTGACCCATCTGGGCATCAAGACCAATGTAAACTGGTCGGGCAGTTACGCCAACGGCAACCCAATATGGGGAAGGACCGAACGTTCCGGCAGCCGAAGCATGCGAATGATCAAAGAAAAGCAGTATAGCAAGAAAGCTGTACCAGACGTAAGCGATATGGGAGCCAGAGACGCCATCTTCATGATGGAAAGCCGAGGCATCAAGACCAAGATATACGGCAGAGGCAAGGTTACCAAACAGTCTCTTGAACCAGGATTGCCAGTGAAGAAAGGTATGGTTTGCGCCATTTATTTGGAATAAGAAACAGGAAGACATGGCGGCACCATCCAGGTGCCCTCTGTCTATATATATAATAAGGTGTAATAAAACAAAAAAACATTATATGAAGTTACAAGAATTGCTCAAAAACATCCAGCCGGTTCAGATTATCGGAGATGTAGAAGTAGAGGTGTCGGGCATTAACATCGACTCTCGAAAGATTAAGGAAGGTCACCTGTTTGTTGCCATGAAAGGTACACAGGTCGATGGACACAAGTTTATTCCTAAGGCAATAGAGCTCGGTGCCAAGTCGGTATTGTGCGAAGACATGCCTGAGGACAAGACAGAGGGCGTAACTTACATTCAGGTAGAATCTACCGAAGACGCTGTAGGAAAAGTAGCTACACTCTTCTATGGAGACCCATCTAGAAAATTGAAATTGGTTGGTGTTACTGGTACCAATGGTAAAACTACCATCGCCACCTTATTATATAATATGTTCCGCAAGTTCGGACACAAGTGTGGATTGCTCTCTACCGTATGCAACTACATCGAAGATGAAGCTATCCCAGCTGACCATACAACTCCAGACCCTATCGAGCTGAACTATCTGCTCAGCAGAATGGTAGAGGCTGGCTGCGAATATGCATTTATGGAATGCTCTTCCCATGCCATCGCTCAGAAGCGTATCGGCGGTCTGCAGTTTGCCGGGGGTCTGTTCACCAACCTGACCCGTGACCATCTGGATTATCACAAGACCTTCGAGAACTACCGCAATGCCAAGAAGGCTTTCTTCGATGGTCTGCCTAAGACAGCCTTCGCCATCACCAATGCGGATGACAAAAACGGTATGATTATGGTACAGAATACCAAGGCTACTGTAAAGACCTACTCTACCCGCTCTATGGCAGACTTCAAGGCAAGAATCCTGGAATGTCACTTTGGTGGCATGTATTTGGAGGTAGACGGCAGAGAAGTAGGCGTACAGTTTATCGGCAAGTTCAACGTAAGCAACCTGCTCGCTGTATACGGTGCAGCCATCATGCTTGGCAAGAAGCCAGAGGATGTACTCGTGGTGATGAGTACCCTTCACAGCGTAAGCGGACGCCTGGAACCTATCCAGTCACCAGAAGGCTATACAGCCATCGTTGACTATGCCCATACACCAGATGCATTGGAAAACGTATTGAACGCCATCCACGAAGTACTCGACGGCAAGGGCGGCGAAGTAATTACCGTCTGCGGTGCCGGTGGAAACCGTGACAAAGGAAAGCGCCCATTAATGGCACAGGAGGCTGTAAAGCAGAGCGATAAGGTAATCATCACCAGCGACAACCCACGTTTCGAAGAGCCACAGGACATCATCAACGACATGCTTGCCGGACTCAATGCCCAGCAGATGAAGAAGGTAATCAGCATCGTAGACCGCAAGGAAGCCATCCGCACAGCCTGCATGATGGCAAAGAAGGGCGATGTAATCCTCGTTGCCGGCAAGGGACATGAAGACTATCAGGAGATCAAGGGCGTGAAGCACCACTTTGATGACAAGGAAGTGATTCGCGAAATCTTCGGTATCAAGTAGTAATATCATCAATTAGAAAAAGAGAAAAGAACAATGTTATACTATCTTTTTAGATTTCTGGAACAGTGGGGCATCTCAGGTTCTCACATGTGGGGCTACATCTCATTCCGTGCCCTGCTCGCACTGATATTGTCATTGGTTATTTCTGCCTGGTTCGGAGAGAAATTCATCAAGTTTCTCAAGAGCAAACAGATTACTGAGACTCAACGCGACGCCAGCATCGACCCGTTCGGCGTAAAGAAAATCGGCGTACCTTCCATGGGTGGCGTCATCATCATCCTGGCCATTCTCGTACCGGTATTGCTGCTCGGAAGATTGCGCAACATCTACCTTATCCTGATGATTATCACCACCGTATGGCTTGGTTTCCTCGGAGGAATGGACGACTTCATCAAGATTTTCAAGCGCGACAAGGAGGGTTTGAAGGGTAAATACAAGATTGTAGGCCAGATAGGTATCGGTCTCATCGTGGGTCTGGTGCTCTGGGGATCTCCTGACGTAAAGATGAATGAGAACCTAGCCATTGAGCAACAGGGACAGGAGACGGTGGTGAAACACCGCACGGAGGCGAGAAAATCGCTGAAGACCACGATTCCATTCGTCAAGGGACATAACCTGGACTATTCCAGCATCACCAGTTTCTGCGGTGAACATAAGGTTGCAGCAGGCTGGATTCTCTTTGTGATTATGACCATCTTCGTGGTTACAGCCGTTTCCAACGGTGCCAACCTCAATGATGGTATGGACGGAATGTGTGCCGGAAACTCCGCCATCATAGGTGTGGCACTAGGCATACTTGCGTATGTGTCTTCGCACATCGAGTTTGCCGCCTACCTCAACATCATGTATATCCCTGGCTCTGAAGAGCTGGTGGTTTTCTTCTGCGCCTTTATCGGAGCCCTCATCGGTTTCCTCTGGTACAACGCCTACCCTGCTCAGGTATTTATGGGCGACACCGGTTCTTTGACCATCGGTGGTATCATCGCCGTGGGCGCCATTATCATCCATAAGGAGCTGATGTTGCCTATTCTCTGCGGAATCTTCTTCGTAGAGAGCCTCAGCGTAATGATGCAGGTTTATTACTATAAGCTAGGTAAGCGCAAGGGAATCAAGCAGCGCATCTTCAAGCGCACTCCAATACATGACAACTTCCGAACCCAGGACAGCCAGCTGGACCCTGACTGCAAGTACTTATGGAAGAAGCCTCGTAACTGTTATCACGAGTCGAAGATTACCATCCGCTTCTGGATTGTAACCATCATTCTGGCGGCATTGACCATCATCACATTGAAGATTAGATAATAAACAGGCTCGTAGCAGCCTGAACAGATAAAAACAAGAACAATGAGTAAAATTGTAATTTTAGGAGCTGGCGAGAGCGGAGCAGGTGCTGCCGTGCTGGCCAAGAAAGAGGGATTTGAGGTCTTTGTATCTGATATGTCTAAGATCAAGGACAACTACAAGAAGTTGATGGACGACCACAATATCGAGTGGGAAGAAGGTCATCACACAGAAGAGAAAATCTTAGATGCCGACGAAGTTATCAAGAGTCCGGGTATTCCTAAGGAAGCACCTATGATTCAGAAACTGATGGCTAAAGGCACTCCTATCATCAGCGAAATAGAGTTTGCCGGTCGTTATACCGATGCCAAGATGATCTGTATCACTGGAAGCAACGGCAAGACTACCACAACTTCTCTGATATATCACATCATCAAGTCGGCTGGCTATGATGTAGGCTTGGCTGGCAACATCGGAAAGAGTCTGGCGCTGCAGGTGGCTGAGACTCCTCACAAATATTATGTCATCGAGCTGAGCAGTTTCCAGCTCGACAACATGTATGAGTTCCGTGCCAACGTGGCTATCCTGCTCAACATCACTCCAGACCATCTGGACCGCTATGAGTTCAAGATGCAGAACTATACCGATGCCAAGATGCGCATCACACAGAACCAGACAGAAGAAGACAGTTTCATCTTCTGGAACGATGACCCTATCGTTACTAAGGAGTTGGCTAAGTACAACCTCAAGTCACACCTCTGCCCATTCTCAGAATTCAATGAGGACGGTTGTGTGGGCTACATCGAGGACGGCAAGTACAAGCTCAACTTCCCATCAGCCTTCGAAATGCCACAGGCAGACATGAGTCTCCGCGGTAAGCACAATATCTACAACAGTCTGGCTGCAGGTTTGGCTTGCAATATCGTAGGCATCGACCACGAGACTCTGCACAAGGGTCTCAGCGACTTCCCTGGCGTAGAGCATCGTCTGGAGAAGGTGGGCAAATTCCAGGGCGTCTACTATGTAAACGACTCAAAGGCAACCAACGTGGATGCCTGCTGGTACGCTTTGGAGAGCATGACTACCCCAACCATCCTCATCATCGGTGGCAAGGACAAGGGAAATGATTATAACCAGATCAAGGACCTGGTAAAGGAGAAATGTGCAGGTATCGTATACTTAGGAGCAGATAATCAGAAGTTGCACGACAACTTTGATGCACTCGGCATCCCTGTTCGTGACACCCACAGCATGAAAGACTGCGTGGCAGCCTGCCAGGAATTAGCAAAGCCAGGCGACACCGTATTGCTCAGCCCATGCTGCGCAAGCTTCGACCTGTTCAAGAACATGGAAGACCGTGGCGAGCAGTTCAAGGCATTGGCTAGAGCCATCGGAGAATAACTTATTATTTTGCAGGAATTTAGAGATAGGACAATTAGGAAATGAACAATAAAACCATAGGCAACATATTCAAGGGAGACAAGGTTATCTGGATGATATTCTTCTTCCTTTGCATGATAAGTATCATAGAGGTATATTCTGCCTCCAGCTCTTTGACATATAAGACCGGCAACTATATGGCACCTGTCATCAGACATATAGGACTGTTGGGGCTCGGCTTGCTTACCATGATATGTATGCTCAAGGTGAAGTGTAAGTTCTTCAAGATTGTGACGCCATTCATGCTTGCCCTATCCTTCGTCTTACTCCTCTGGGTGCTCGTAGCTGGTCAATCAACCAACGGCGCCTCCAGATGGATAAGTCTGGCAGGTATCAACTTCCAGCCATCAGAGATAGCCAAAGGAGCCGTCGTATTAGCCGTAGCACAGATTCTGAGTGCAATGCAGACAGAACATGGAGCAGAGAAAAGAGCATTCAAATACATTCTGATTGTCTCCAGTGTTTTCGTCGCTCTCATCGGATTGGAAAACCTTTCTACCGCCATGCTGCTATGTTTCACCATCTTATGCATGATGATCATAGGCAGAGTACCGATGCGACAGATAGGCAAACTGGTGGGAACAGCGCTTATAGCCATCAGTGTTCTCTTTGCCAGTATCATGATAGTTGGTAAAGACAAGGGCGATACGGCTAAGCCGGAAAATTCTCTGACAGAGAAGGTTGCGCAAGACGAAAAGGAAGAAACAGGCGTAGTAGACAAGCTGTTCCATAGAGCAGATACCTGGAAAGCCCGTATTGACAAATGGACTAGTTCCAAAACGATAGCACCAGAAGATGTAGACCTGGACAAGGATGCACAGGTGGCGCATGCCAACATCGCCATAGCCTCATCCAACATCGCGGGAAACGGACCGGGCAACTCTGTAGAACGAGACTTTCTATCGCAAGCCTACTCAGATTTCATCTATGCCATCATCATCGAAGAAATGGGTATAGAAGGAGCCATCTTTGTGGCTTTGCTTTATATTTTCCTACTGTTCAGGGCAGGAAGAATAGCGAACAGATGTGAGAACAATTTCCCGGCATTCCTATGCATGGGACTGGCGATACTGCTGGTAATACAGGCATTGTTCAATATGCTTGTAGCAGTGGGACTTGCACCGGTAACCGGACAGCCGCTGCCACTTATCAGCCGAGGTGGAACATCCACCGTTATCAACTGTCTATATCTTGGTATCATTCTAAGCATCAGCCGTACTGCCAAAAAGAAAGAAGGGGTTCAAAACATACCAAATTCTGACAAAATAGCTGTTGCATAAAAAAAAGTATAATTAATTAAGCAAAAAATGCCATTAAATGGATTTTTTTGCGTACCTTTGCGTTGGATTTATTGACCTTAGGGTCAGCAAACTAGAATGGATATGAATAATGAACTAAGAATTATCATAAGCGGAGGCGGCACAGGTGGTCATATATTCCCTGCCGTATCCATCGCAAATGCCATCAAGGCGAAACGCCCTGATGCTAAAATTTTGTTTGTAGGAGCACTCGGCAGAATGGAAATGCAACGTGTTCCTGCTGCAGGTTACGAGATAAAAGGATTGCCTATCTGCGGATTCGACAGAAAGCATCTGTTCAAAAATATTGCTGTGCTCTTCAAAATATGGAAAAGTCAGCACATGGCTAAGAATATCATCAAGAACTTCAAGCCAATGGCGGCTGTAGGAGTGGGCGGCTATGCCAGTGGACCTACTCTCAATGTTTGCGCCAGTAAAGGTATTCCTTGTCTCATTCAGGAACAGAACTCATACGCAGGTGTTACCAATAAGCTTTTGGCCAAGAAGGCAGAAAAGATTTGCGTGGCTTACGAAGGAATGGAGCGTTTCTTCCCAGCCGACAAAATTATCATGACGGGTAACCCAGTCAGACAGAATGTGCTTGACTCTACTATCAGCAAGGAAGAGGCAAGAAAGCAATTCGGACTCGACCCGGAGAAGAAAACCATCCTGCTCGTCGGTGGTAGTCTCGGAGCTAGAACCATCAACGAGAGTATACTTCAGCACCTCGACTTGGTGAAGGAAAGCGGAGTGCAGTTTATCTGGCAGACAGGTAAGTACTACAATGCTGCTATCATGGAGCAACTCAAGGGCAAGGAATTGCCGATGCTCAAGGTAACAGACTTCATCAGCGACATGGGCGCAGCTTACAAGGCAGCTGACCTGGTTATCAGCCGTGCCGGCGCCAGCAGCATCAGCGAGTTCTGCCTTATCGGCAAGGCTGTCATCCTGGTTCCGAGCCCTAACGTAGCAGAAGATCACCAGACCAAGAATGCCATGGCATTGGTGAACAAGGATGCAGCAATCTACGTCAAGGACGCAGATGCACCAGAGGTACTGCTGAAGAAAGCCATTGAAACAGTGAAAGACGAAGCCAAGCTCGCCTCACTCTGTGAAAATATTAAGAAATTAGGATTAAAGAACTCTGCCGACGTCATCGCCGACGAAGTCATCAAATTAGCAACAAAGTAATGGAAATCAAAGATATTAAAGCAGTTTATTTTGTAGGAGCTGGTGGCATTGGTATGAGTGCCATCGCAAGATACTTCCTCAACAAGAAGTTGGTAGTAGCAGGATATGACAAGACGCCATCTAATCTGACTCATGAGTTGGAGAAAGAGGGAATGCTCATTCACTACGAGGAAAACGTAGACCTGATTCCTGAAGCATGCAAGGATGCCAAGACAACATTGGTTATCTTTACACCAGCTATTCCTGCAGAGCACAAGGAATTGGTTTTCTTCCATGAGAACAACTTCACCATCGAGAAGCGTGCACAGGTTTTAGGAACATTGACACGTACTCACAAAGGATTGTGCGTAGCTGGTACTCACGGCAAGACATCAACTTCTACCATGTGTGCCCATATCATGCACCAGAGTCACGTTGACTGCAATGCCTTTCTCGGAGGAATCTCCAAGAACTATGGCACCAACTACATTCTCTCAGACAAGAGCGACTTCGTAGTCATCGAGGCAGATGAGTTTGACCGCAGTTTCCATTGGTTGCGCCCATGGATGAGTGTCATCACATCTACAGACCCTGACCACCTCGATATTTATGGCAACAAGGAAGCTTATCTTGAAAGCTTCCGCCATTATACGGAATTGATTCAGCCAGGCGGTGCTCTTATCATCCACAAGAATCTGGAGATGAAGCAGCACGTACAGGACGGTGTCAAAATATATGAATATAGTCAGGACGAAGGTGACTTCCACGCAGAAAACATCAAGATAGAGAATGGCGGAATCACATTCGATTTCATCTCTCCTATCGAGAATGTAACTGGCGTAGAGCTCGGTCAGCCAGTGCCAATCAACATCACCAACGGTGTAGCAGCCATGGCTATGGCTCAGCTGAACGGCTGCACAGCAGATGAGCTTCGCAACGGCATGAAGACCTACGGTGGCGTAGACCGTCGTTTCGACTTCAAGATAAAGAACGACAAACACGTATTTCTATCAGACTATGCACATCATCCAAAGGAGATTTACCAGAGCGCCAAGAGTATTCGTGAGCTTTACAAAGATCGCAAGATTACGGCTATCTTCCAGCCACACCTCTATACCCGCACCCGTGACTTCTACAAGGACTTTGCCAATAGTTTGAGTCTTCTTGACGAAGTGATACTCTGCGATATCTATCCTGCTCGCGAACAGCCAATTCCAGGAGTAACTTCCAAGTTGATTTACGACAACTTGAAGCCTGGTGTTGAAAAGAGCATGATTCACAAGGAAGATGTACTTGACTTGGTAAAGAACAGGGATTTCGATGTACTTGTTGTATTAGGAGCTGGCGACTTAGACAACTACGTACCACAAATTACGGAGATTCTTGAAAAGAAATAAATGCATATCCATAACATAAGAAAATAAATGCATATCAATTGGAAGAAAATCACAATCATCACACTAGACCTTATCATAGGTACATATCTAGTGTTTGCCTTCACCAAGTTTAACAAACCTGATGAAGCAAACCTGGTATGCACTAAGGTGAACATCAACATACAAGACGAGATGACCAATGGTTTTCTGAATGCGAAGGAAATCAAGAAACGACTGGAGATAAACAAGCTCTATCCGCTGGCAAAACCACTGAACGACGTGAATGCCAGAAAGATAGAAGAATCGTTAAAGACCAGTCCTTTTGTAAAGACGGCAGAATGCTATAAGACCCAAGAAGGTCTGGTAGATATCTATCTCACCCAACGCATGCCAATTGTAAGAATCAAGAGCATCAACAATGAAGATTATTACATAGATGATCACTATCAGATTATGCCCAACACCAACTATACCAGCGATATCATCATCGCTACCGGGTATATCAACAAGTGGTTTGCCAAGAAATACATCTCATTACTAAGCAAGGCTCTGATGACTAGTGAATTGTGGAGAAACCAGATAGAACAGATAAATGTGCTGCCCGACAGAGGCATTGAGCTAGTGCCACGAGTGGGCAACCACATTATATATTTAGGCTGCTTGCCGGAGACCAATCACATTGAAAAGAGGGAAGAAAATATCAATGAATTCGTCAAGAGAAAGATGGACAGATTGGAGAAATTCTACAAGTATGGCCTCTCACAAGCAGGTTGGAACAAGTACTCATATATAAACATCGAGTTCGACAACCAGATTATTTGCACAAAGCATCACAATAGCTAATTTAAAATTGAAACAGAAAAGATAATATAAGAACTATGCCAAAGGAATTTATTGTAGCTATCGAACTTGGTTCATCCAAGATGACAGGTATAGCAGGTCAGAAGAATTTAGATGGTAGCATCACCGTACTTGCTATCGTCGAGGAGAACTCATCTTCTTGCATCAGAAAGGGAGTCATCTACAACATCGACAAGACCTGCCAGTGCCTAACAAGCATCATCAAGAAATTGAAGAATATCTTGAAGCAAGATATTGCTCAAGTTTATGTGGGCGTAGGAGGACGATCAATACGAAGCATCAAGAATGTAATCGTAAAAGACTTGCCAGGCAACTCCATCATATCTCAGGAAATGATCAACGAAATCATGGACGTAAACCGCAACATGACATACCCTGATCAGGAGATTTTAGATGCAGCAACACAAGAATATAAAATAGATAACCAATTCCAGACTGACCCAGTCGGCATACAGTGCAACCATCTGGAAGGTATCTTCCTGAACATTCTTTGGCGCAAGAATTTCTACAATAACATCAATACATGCTTCGAAAATGCCAACATCCCTATCGCTGAGATGTATCTCGCACCTTTGGCTATGGCTGACAGCGTTCTCAACGACTCGGAAAAACGCGCTGGATGTATGTTGGTAGATTTAGGTGCCGACACAACAACGGTCTCTGTATATTATAAAGGTATCCTCCGTCACTTGTCTGTCATCCCATTGGGTAGCAGCAACATTACAAAGGACCTTACATGCCTGCAGATAGAAGAGACTGATGCTGAAAACATGAAATTGAAATATGCCAAAGCATATACAGACATCAGTAATATTGACCCTACCCTCAACTATCAGATAGACCGAGACCGATACGTAGAAAGCAAGAAGTTTATCGAAATTGTTGAGGCTCGTGTTGAAGAAATTGTAGAAAACGCCTGGTTCCAGGTTCCGGTTGAGTATTCTGACAAGCTGATGGGAGGTATCATTCTGACTGGCGGTGGCAGCAACATGCCGGAAATCGATAAGGTATTCAAGACACATACCCATATCGAAAAGGTTCGCATCGCCAAATTTGTCAGCCAGACCGTGAATTCTAAAGACCCAAAGATCACCAATCACAACGGTATGATGAATACCGTATTGGGATTGTTGGCTAAGGGTAACATGAACTGTGCGGGCAACGAAATTGGCACTGATCTCTTCAGCAATACAGAGACTACTCCTATCAACGACCAGCATAAGACACCAAGAAATCCAAACGAAACTGTTGGCACAGGTGTCGTTCTTACCGCTGCTGAAAAACAAAAGGCAGAGGAAGAAGCTAAACGCAAGAAAGAGTTGGAAGAGGAAGAAGAAAGAAAGGCTGCAGAGGAAGAAGCAGCTAAACAGGCAAAAGAAAGAAAAGAGAATAGCCTCCTCCACAAGATGATGAGAGGTATCAAGAGCTTCGTTAGAGACACTATCTCTGAGGAAGAGTAGAAAGAATGAGTAATATAATAATAATATTAAGACCATACAATTATGCTAGATAATAACAATTCACCACATATTCTTGACTTCGGTGAGCCTGAGAAAGAAAACAGCATCATCAAGGTGATTGGTGTTGGTGGTGGCGGTGGTAACGCTGTAAACCATATGTATCGAGAAGGCATCCACGATGTGAGTTTTGTGCTTTGTAATACTGATAATCAAGCGCTCAACGATTCCCCTGTACCTGTACACCTGCAGTTAGGAAAGGAAGGACTTGGAGCCGGCAACAAGCCAGCCAAAGCCCGCCAAGCGGCAGAAGAGACTCTGGAAGACATCAAGAATATGCTCAACGATGGTACCAAAATGGCATTTATCACTGCCGGAATGGGTGGTGGTACCGGTACAGGTGCAGCTCCTGTCATCGCCAGAGTAAGTAAAGAACTGGGTATTCTTACAGTAGGTATCGTTACCATTCCTTTCCGCTTTGAAGGCCCTAAGAAAATCGACCAGGCTCTTGATGGTGTAGAGGAGATGTCTAAACATGTAGATGCCTTGCTGGTTATCAACAACGAGCGTCTTCGTCAGATTTATCCAGACCTCGCAGTACTCGATGCATTCGGCAAGGCCGATGATACATTGAGCGTTGCTGCCAAGAGTATCGCAGAAATCATTACCGTTCATGGACTCATCAACCTCGACTTCAACGATGTGAAGACTGTATTGAAGGATGGTGGTGTAGCCATCATGAGTACTGGTTATGGTGAGGGAGAAGGTCGTGTAAAGAAGGCTATAGAAGATGCCTTGAATTCACCATTGCTCAACGATAATGATGTATTCAACTCTAAGAAGATTCTGTTGAGCATAGCATTTGCCAGCGAGAAGAAGGACAATCCTGGCTTGACAATGGATGAGATGAACGACGTCAACGATTTCATGGAGAAGTTTGGTGACGACTTTGAATTGAAATGGGGATTGGCAATCGACCCAGAATTGGGTAGCCGAGTTAAGGTTACCGTTTTGGCAACAGGATTTGGACTCGAGGATGTAGAAGGCATGAACCGCCATCTTAAGAAACATACAGAAGAAGAATCACGTCGCCTTGCTGAGGAAGAAGAAAAGAGAGCCGAAAGAGAAGACAGACGTAAGCGTTATTACGGCTCTGACGGTAATACCACTCAGTACAAGCGCCATCCTCACATCTTCCTGTTCCGTCAGGAGGATCTCGACAACGAAGACGTTATCCTACAGGTAGAAAACACACCTACCTATAAGCGTACTCGCCAGACCCTCGAAGAAATCCGAAATATCGCTTCTGGCAATACAGAGTCTAAAGACGATAACAACGGAGACGCAGCAGCTGTACAGGGAGTCATCAGCTTTGCTTAAGCATGGCTGCAGACAACTAAGCAAACAACTCCTTGAGAACGGAAAAACTCTTCATTTCCGGGAAACCGGGAACATGGAGTCTGAAATATTCAAGAATCACCTCTACACATCTGTTTCTTTCCACACGAGACATTGTGTAGAGGTGCATTGTTTTATACTCCAAACGAAACAGAGCTACCAGGCGCAAAGAATCCTCCTTATTTAAATAATGTACGTGCGTAGGGACATAAGGTACAAAACAGCCATCAACCAAATCAAAATAATCACCATTCATCCCACTTTCTATATTAGGCGAAAAACCTAAAAAGGAAGTCAGGCGAATCATAAAGACAATGTGAAAGTTGGAAAAACTCCCTTCTACTCTATCCAACCATTCAATACTATCCTGCATAAAAAGATAAAGCGAGGCATTGGCTTGCTCATTTCTCGTAGTATAAGCCAACAACTCAGCCAAGAACATGGAAATACCCAATTTATAAGGAGAGAAAGGTATGTCTATAAAGGCATAACCGATGGAAGCCTCCTTGATACGTTGAAGATTAGACTTGGGACGATAATCAAATTCCAATTGCAATATCATCATGGGTTGAAACAGCTGACGCTTCAGTCTACTCTTAGAAGACTTGGGTATACGAACCATAAAAGACAGTCTACCCAACTTTTCTGTGAAAAAATCCACGATAAGTTGAGCATCCCCATACTTGATTGCCTGCAACACTATTGCCCTAGTTTTTACTTCCATTTTTGTCAAATATACTAAAAAACAGGGCAAAATTACAAAAAAAAGCGCATTTAGAGAAAATTTTAGGGAAAAAATTTGCAGGAACCAAATAAATGTTGTAACTTTGCACCCGCAAAACAGCAATGGTCCCTTCGTCTATCGGTTAGGACGAGAGATTTTCATTCTCTAAAGAGCAGTTCGACTCTGCTAGGGACTACAAACATTTAAGAAATAAAAAAAATAACATAAAGAAGATGGCAAATCACAAATCATCAATCAAGAGAATCCGTCAGGACAAGAAGAAGGCTTTGCACAATAAGTATTATGCAAAGACTATGCGCAATGCTGTCCGCAAGTTGCGCAACATGTCTGACAAGGAAGAGGCTGCAAAGCTCTATCCTACAGTTCAGAAGCTTTTAGACAAGTTGGCTAAGATCAACGTTATTCACGAGAACAAGGCTGCAAACTTGAAGTCTGGTCTTACACAGCACATCGCTAAGTTGGCCTAACTTATAAGTCGAAGCAAAAAGATAAATAAGGCTGCTATCCTTCAAGAAGGACGGCAGCCTTATTCTTTTTGTCTTTCCCCTATCACTTTTCATGCTTTTCATCTTTTTCAGCCCCATCTTTCCTATCATTTTGTTATCGTAAACACTACGTTTTCCACACTTTTTCCAGCTATTTCTTACACTTCTCAAAAAACTTCTGTTTTTATCTCTTTTTTCGCTATTTTTCACAAAGAAAACCTTCTGTATTTCAGCTTTTTTTAGTATCTTTGCACGGAAATAAGACAATACTAAAATGGCAGACAATCAAAACAACGCAAATAATTACTCTGCGAGTAACATTCAGGTCCTCGAAGGCTTGGAAGCTGTTCGCAAGCGTCCAGCGATGTACATTGGCGACATCTCTGAAAAAGGTCTTCACCACTTGGTCAACGAAACTGTTGACAACTCTATTGATGAAGCAATGGCTGGCTACTGTACAGACATTGAAGTTACCATCAACGAAGACAACTCTATCACTGTAGAAGATAATGGACGTGGTATCCCTGTGGATATGCACGAGAAACTACATAAATCAGCCCTTGAAGTCGTAATGACCGTGCTCCATGCCGGTGGTAAGTTTGACAAGGGTTCATACAAAGTTTCCGGTGGTTTGCATGGTGTAGGTGTAAGTTGTGTAAACGCACTCTCTTCCCACATGCTGTCACAGGTCTTCCGTGGCGGCAAAATCTACCAGCAGGAATACGAAAAGGGTAAACCTCTTTATTCTGTCAAGGTAGTAGGTGAAACCGACAAGCGCGGTACACGCCAGCAGTTCTGGCCGGACCCAACCATCTTTACTCACACAGTCTATAGATGGGACATCATTGCTAACCGTATGCGCGAGTTGGCATTCCTCAACGCAGGCATCAAGATAACCTTGAAAGATTTGCGCCCTGACGAAGATGGCAAGACCAAGGAGGAGGTATTCCATGCCAAGGATGGTTTGAAGGAATTCGTCCGTTACGTAGACCGTCACCGCACTCACCTCTTCGATGATGTTATCTATCTGAAGACCGAGAAGCAGGGTATTCCTATCGAGATTGCTGTGATGTACAACACAGACTATTCAGAGAATATCCACTCATACGTCAATAACATCAACACCATTGAGGGTGGTACCCATCTGACTGGTTTCCGCATGGCGTTGACTCGTACTCTGAAGGCTTACGCAGAAGCCGACCCGACCATCTCTAAGCAAATAGAGAAGGCAAAGGTAGAGATTGCACCAGAGGACTTCCGTGAAGGTCTTACAGCCGTTATCTCCATCAAGGTAGCCGAGCCTCAGTTTGAAGGTCAGACCAAGACCAAGCTGGGCAACAGCGAGGTTCAGGGTGCCGTTCAGCAGGCAGTAAACGAAGCTTTGGCTGATTACCTAGAGGAGCATCCCGATGAAGCAAAGCGTATCTGCGAAAAGGTAGTATTGGCAGCTACAGCACGTATTGCTGCCCGAAAGGCACGTGAAAGCGTACAGCGCAAGAACTTCATGACAGGTGGAGGTCTGCCTGGTAAGCTTGCAGACTGTTCGATGAAGGATCCTAAGGAATGTGAGATTTTCCTTGTCGAGGGTGATTCCGCTGGCGGTTCTGCCAAGCAGGGGCGCGACCGTTTCCGTCAGGCTATCCTCCCATTACGCGGTAAGATTCTGAACGTAGAAAAGGTTCAGTGGCATAAGGTATTCGAGGCAGAGTCTGTCATGAACATTATCCAGAGTATCGGAGTTCGCTTCGGTGTAGACGGTGAAGACAGCAAGGAGGCCAACACTGACAAGTTGCGTTACGACAAGATTATCATCATGACCGATGCCGACGTCGATGGTTCACACATCGACACATTGATTATGACATTGTTCTATCGCTTCATGCCAAAGGTTATCGAGGAAGGTCACTTGTATATCGCTACTCCACCTCTCTACAAGTGTACTTACCGCAACAAGGTGAGTGAGTATTGCTATACAGAACAGCAGCGCCAGGCATTCATCGACAAGTATGGCGAAGGTTTGGAGGACAAGAATATCCACACCCAGCGATACAAAGGTTTGGGTGAGATGAACCCAGAGCAGCTTTGGGAAACCACTATGGATCCATCTACCCGCTTGCTCAAGCAGGTAACCATTGACAATGCAGCTCAGGCTGACGAGATTTTCTCTATGCTGATGGGCGATGATGTGGAGCCACGCCGCGAATTCATCGAGCAGAATGCTACATACGCAAATATTGACGCATAAATCATAAAATACAAGATGGGGCTGTGGTATTTTTATCAAAAAATGCTACAGCCTCTTTTGTTATTATCGTCAATCAGGCAATAAGAACAAAAACTATTTAAACATTATAAAACAAAACCAGCATGAGAAAGCCACTGATTTCTTTCCTTCTTCTTGCTGCAGCAGGTAGCATGTATGCTGCCCCTAAAGGCAAAGTTCCACAACTTAAGCTATGGTACAATAAGCCCGCTACAGCTTTCGAAGAATCACTTCCTATCGGTAACGGTAAGCTAGGAGCACTCATCTATGGTGGAGCCAACAACGATTCCATTTTCCTAAATGACATTACCCTCTGGACAGGCAAGCCGGTGAACAGGCAAGAAGGTGGTGATGCTTATAAATGGATTCCAAAGATCCGCGAGGCACTCTTCAAGGAAGACTACAAAGCAGCCGACTCCCTGCAATTACATGTACAAGGACATAACTCTGAGTACTATCAGCCACTCGCTATCATCAATATCAAGGACAGAAACGAAAGAGCATATACCCAATACCAGCGCCAGCTGAGCCTTGACAGTGCTCTTGCCACCCTCAGCTACACGAGAGATGGTATCAAGTATCAACGAGAATACTTTGCCTCACATCCGGATAAGATGATAGCTATCCGTCTGACAGCTTCCAAGAAGAAGGCCATCAACTGCGACATCTCGCTCACATCCCTGATTCCACATCAGGTAAAAGCATCAGGCAAGCAGTTAACCATTACAGGACATGCAATGGGCAAGCCAGAGAACAGTACACATTTTTGCTCGATTCTCAACATCAAGAACCAGGATGGTACAATCACTCCTACCGACTCAACCCTGCATCTAAAAGGAGTGAGCGAGGCAGTAATCTATTTCGTCAACGAGACAAGCTATAACGGCTTCGACAAACATCCAGTAAAAGAAGGTGCTCCATACATCGAGAAGGTTACTGATGATGCATGGCACTTGGTAAACTATACCTATCCAGAGTTCAAACAGCGTCACATCAAAGATTATAAGACTATCTTTGACCGTAGTCAGTTTAGCCTGAAAGGTGCAAGTTTTGACAATAAGAGGACCACCGACCAGCAGCTCTACGACTATACGGAAAAGAACGAGCACAATCCATATCTGGAAATGCTCTATTTCCAATATGGCAGATATTTGCTGATCAGCTGTTCCCGCACTCCTGGTATCCCTGCCAACCTGCAAGGTCTTTGGGCACCAGCACGCAAATCACCATGGCGAGGTAATTACACTATCAACATCAATCTGGAAGAAAACTACTGGCCAGCAGAAGTAACCAATATGCCTGAGCTGGTAATGCCAGTCGATGGACTAGTGAAAGCTATGTCAGAAACTGGTAAATATACAGCCAAGTACTACTACGGTATTGAGAACGGTTGGTGTGCCGGTCACAATGTGGATGCTTGGGCCATGACCAATCCTGTAGGCACCAAGAAAGAAAGTCCGAAATGGAGCAACTGGAACATGGGCGGTGCATGGCTCGTACAAACCCTTTGGGATCACTACGACTATACTCGCGATAAGGAATACTTACGCCAAACAGCCTACCCTCTCATGAAAGGCGCCGCCGACTTCATGCTTGATTGGATGGTAGAAAATCCGAAGAAGCCAGGAGAACTGATTACAGCTCCATGTACTTCTCCTGAGGCAGAATATATCACCGACAAGGGATATCAGGGTTGTACGTTCTATGGAGGAACATCAGATTTGGCAATCCTCAGAGAATTGTTCAAGAACACCTTAAAGGGAGCTCAGATTCTCGACATCGACCAGCCATACCAGGCAAAGTTGCAGGATGCTCTCAATCGCTTACGTCCATATCAGATTGGCAAGCGTGGCAATTTACAGGAGTGGTACTATGATTGGGATGACCAAGACTGGCACCATCGCCATCAGTCTCACCTCCTTGGACTGCATCCATTCTATCAAATTTCGATAGATAAGACACCAGAATTGGCAGCAGCTGCAGCCAAGACTTTGGAGATAAAAGGCGATTACTCAACAGGTTGGAGTACCGGATGGCGCATCAGTCTCTGGGCACGTCTACATCAGGCTGAACGTTCATACGCCATGATCAGAAAGCTGCTCAACTATGTTCAGCCAGCCAACTATAACAATCCCAAGAATCGTCCATCAGGTGGAACCTATCCAAATCTCTTTGATGCCCACCCACCATTCCAGATAGACGGTAATTTCAGCGGCACAGCAGGTTTCTGCGAAATGCTGATGCAGTGTGATGGCGAGAAGATGGATTTACTCCCTGCCCTTCCTAAAGAATGGTCTGCAGGAGAAATAAAGGGTATCAAGGCTCGCGGCAATTACGAGATTGCACTATCATGGAATAAAGGACAAGTTAAAAAAGCTATTATTACCAGCAAGAACGCAGGAAGTCTGACCGTCAACTACAACGGAAAGCAGAAAGTCCTCAACTTCAAGGCTGGAGAAACAAAATTGATCAAATAAATGAGATATATAACTTCTCTCATATTTTCATTACTATGGGTACTGAACTCCAATGCACAAGAGTTCGGTACCCATTGGATTTCATATCCACTCCCCGATGAATCAGCAGAAGTATGGTTTAGAAAAAACTATGTCATGCCACATCGCCCACTACAGGCATTCGCAAATGTTGCCAGTACAGGCGACTACAAGATATTTATAAATGAAAGAAACGTAACGGGAAGCTTAAAATTCGAAGGCATCAAGAATGATGTACTCCAATCACGCACTTTTGATATTACCCGATATCTGAAAGCCGGTGATAACGTCATTGCTGTATGGTATGCACCTCAGGGCAAACCTAGCCATGGCAAACAGCTTTCACTGGAGATATACGGTTGGGATCAGGACAGCGTTCCTTTCCACCACCAAACTGATGGCTCCTGGCTCTGTCGACAACCCAAGGATTGCTATTCTGGAAAAACTGAGCGTTTTGATGCGCGTACCAACATCATTGATTGGAAAACTGAAGAGTATCAACCGTATGGTTGGCATCGCCCTACAGGAAGCATGGACATTGACAGAAGTCTTCCTACAGAAGAATTCAAGGTGTGTCAATCTGAGAATAAATTAGGAAAAGTCCTCAAACCCATTCGTACCTATAACGACTCTTTAGGCTACAATATTGACTTTGGTCGTCCCTTCTATGGCACCATCCGTATTACCATCAGAGAGGCCCACAGAGGAGAGAAACTGAACATCAATGGGTTTCAATACGTTTGCAACGGAGAATTGGATGAACAGGCTTTCTTCCGCTTCAGATTTCAAAATCAAAGAATCTATACCCTTACATGGAATGGCAGATTCAAAAAAAGCAATATCGTAAATATTGAAGGATTAGAGATTTCGGAATAAGCTACCAAGCTATTCGAAATCTCTTTTTTATTATGCCAAAAAGACTTTGTTGCCCCAAATAAAAAAGACTTTGGAAATCATATTTTCCAAAGTCTCAAACTAAACTGAATTTAATCTTCCAAATCGGCTAGCAACTGCTCTGCTACTTCGCAAAGTTCATCATACCATTCTTTGCCAAACTTCTCAATCAGCGGACCTTCCAGGAACTTATAAACCGGAAGATTCAACTCCTCTCCCTTCTTGATGGCATCCTTGCAGATGCGCCACTTGTTATAGTTGATGCCATACACCTCGTTGCCGAAATCCTTGGCACGGATTGGATACAAAGCACAGGAGATAGGCTTCTTGAACTTCGACTTTCCTTCGCGATAAGCACGCTCCAAGGCACAGAGACAACAATTCGGAATCGTATGTCCATCGTCCAGGTCTTTCAAATCCTGGTAGCAGGTAAACACACAATCCTTACCATTCACGATACTCGTTACCAAATCGCCTTCAATATCGGTATAAGCCACGCCCTGCTTATCTATGATAGCCTGGGCAGAAGCCGAGAGATCATCCCAAACCACATCGAGCGCATCCTCTATCTCCATGATTTCATCCAGGGTAACAGGAGCTCCCGCATCGCCTTCGATGCAGCACTCGCCCTTGCAGGCATCAAGGTCGCAACAGAATTTTTCGGTGATGATATCAGGTGAAACCAATACGTTGCCCACCTGCAGAATACGCAGTTCGTCTTTCTTCATAATGTTTTTTGAGATGAATAAATTTCTTTGAGTGTATAATAAAAATAATGATAGCTACCCATGAGTGGATAGCTATATATTAATAGGTGTACCTACCATTGGATAGGCGCAATTCCGTTCTGCTGCAGATACGCATTGCAGCGGGAGAAATGATGATTGCCAAACCATCCGCCACGGTTGGCAGATAATGGCGAAGGATGCACACTTTCCAATATCAGGTGCTTGCTCGTGTCGATGAGTTTCGCCTTGCTTCGGGCATAACCGCCCCAAAGGATAAACACCAAGTGTTCCTTGTCCTTGCTGAGTGCCTTGATGGCTGCATCGGTAAACTCCTCCCAGCCTTTGCGCTGATGACTTGCCGCCTGATGGGCACGAACGGTAAGGGTGGCGTTGAGCAACAAGACTCCCTGCTTCG
>ERZ1023633.101-NODE-101-length-35248-cov-10.993919_pt1 | contig 35248 bp, 29 predicted proteins | sample MGYA00380333_ERZ1023633 | MGnify/ENA primary metagenome ERZ1023633 (study PRJEB33179, sample SAMN07448972) | human gut metagenome | biome: Human-gut; feature: Human associated habitat; material: Faeces | host: Homo sapiens | place: India: Bhopal | collected...
CCCCCCTTTTTTTTTTAATGATACGGCGACCAGCGAGATCTACACTTATGCGATCTTGGGCAGCGTCAGATTTGTATAAGAGAGAGTCTGTTGTATAATTCAGAACTCCAAGACGGTGATCTACACCGGTCAGGAGGTCGGCTACAACCACCGTTTCGAGTTCTTCGAGAAGGATCCGATGCCGGACTGGCACCACAACGCCACCACGGATTTCTACACCTATCTCAATGAGGTGAAGCACGCTCATCCGGCTCTGGATTCTGACAATCCGTCCTTCGAGGTGCTTTCCTGCACCGATTCCGCTCTGGTCTTCAAGCGCGCTTTGGACCAGGACAGCGTGATCGTCAGCGTTCAGTTGCAGGCTCCGTGGAACTGGAGTATAACTGTCCCGGAGTCAAGGGTTTCGCACGTGGAGCCGCCGAGCTGGTGGGTGGGCATGAAGACCCCTCTCCAGCTGATGATCCACGGCGATGGCATCGCCGGCTATGATGTCAGGATCGAGGGTGAAGGTGTAGGCGTCAAGGAGATCCATAAGGCGGACAGCCCTGACTATCTTTTTGTTGACGTGGCCGTAAGCTCATCGGCTAAGCCCGGTGAGTACGGCATCATATTCACGAAGGATGGCAGTTCCTTCCGCTATCCGTACCGGATCGCCGCGAGAGAGGAAGGTTCCGCCGAGCGTGGCAGTTTCACAACTTCGGATCTTATCTATCTGATCTGCCCCGACCGTTTCGCAAACGCCGACAAGGGAAATGACAACACCGATGACACCGCCGAGAAGGCTGACCGCAGCGAGCCGTTTGGCCGCCACGGTGGTGATCTTCAAGGCATTATCGATCACTTGGACTACATCGCCGACCTTGGTGCCACCGCCGTCTGGTGTACTCCGCTTCTGGTAGACGACCAGTCCGAGGGGTCTTACCACGGCTATGCCTGTGGCGACTACTACCGCATCGACCCACGTTTCGGCAGCAATTCCCAGTACAGGGAATATGTCGCCAAAGCCCACGAGAAGGGTCTGAAAGTGATAATGGACATCGTGACCAACCACTGTGGCACCGGCCACTGGTGGATGAATAATCTTCCGTTCAAGGACTGGATCCATCAGTTTCCTGAATATACCGGCTCGAACATCGCCTTTTCAACGGCGATGGATCCGAACGCGTCGCAGTACGATGCGAATTTACAGGTCAGCGGCTGGTTCGTGCCTTCGATGCCGGACATGAATCTCGACAATCCGTTCATGCTGAAATACTTTCAGCAATGGGCGATCTGGTGGACCGAGTTCTCCGGCCAGGACGGCCTGCGTGTGGACACCTACCCGTACAACGAGAAAGTCCCTATGAGCAAGTGGTGCGAGGCCGTGATGAATGAATATCCAAACTTCAACATCGTGGGTGAGTGCTGGGACTCCAACATCGACCAGCTTGCCTACTGGCAGGGCGGCAACGCCAACCGTGACGGTTTCGACTCCCACTTGCCTTCGATTATGGATTTCCCTCTCCAGGAGGCCATCGGAGCCGCCCTCAGTGAGGATGATCCGCAGTGGGGCCAGGGAATGGTCCGGGTATATTCAGCCCTCTCTCACGACGCCACCTATAATGATGTGTCCAAGATGCTGATATTCCTCTCCAACCACGACCATTATCGTGTCGCTGACGCCTGGAGGCAGAACCCCGACAAGATGAAGATTGCCTACACCCTCCTTGCCACCGTCCGCGGCATCCCGCAGATCTTCTACGGTGACGAGATGGGATTCGCCACCGGCAAGACCTACAAGAGCGACGGCGAGTTGAGGATGGATTTCCCTGGCGGCTGGGAGGGCGACAAGGTTGATCTGTTCACCGAGGAAGGCCGTGCCTCCGCCACCGTCAATGTAGGCGGAAAGACAATCCCGCAGGGCCAGCTGGCTGAGCTTCACGACTATGCCAAGACCCTCTTCCAGTGGAGAAAGACCAAGGACGTGATCCACACCGGCCGCACGATGCACTTCCTCGGCCGTGACAACACCTACGCCTTCTTCCGCTACAACGTCACCGACAAGGTCTTCGTCTATGTGAACAATTCCCCGGAGCCGAAAACCATCCCGTGGTCCCACTACTCCGAGATCGCCTCCGACCTAAAGACCGGCCGCAACGTCCTGACCGGCGCCCCCGTCCAGATCTCCGACTCCACCATCGTCCCACCTTCCACCGCCCTCGTTGTGGAATATTCATTGAAATAGAACCGTTTATATTTGATGGAATATTTGTGTAAAATACTTTTATGCGCCGATACTTTTATGCGCCGATACTTTTATGCGCCGATACTTTTATGCATAACAATCTCAGCATCCGCACATTCGGGAAGTAATACCGCCTTTGATGAGCGTTCGTGTCTGCTTTCAGCCGAACGCTCATATTCAGAGGCCTTGATGCTTGGTGACACCACAAAGACAATCACAGGAGTGGTTATGGAAGAAGGTGGCACTCCCGTACCATTTGCGTTTGTGTCATTATATTCAAAGAAAGATTCCACGCTTATCGCCGGTGAAATGAGCGATGAGCGTGGACGTTTTTCTCTGCGATTCCCGGGTGGCCCTACTGTGCTCAATATCAGTTGTATCGGTTATAAGACCATCGAGATGCCTGTGACGGCGTTGGATTTGGGCACAATCTATATGACGACCGATGCGAGCCTGCTGGAAGATGCGACTGTGGTGGCTCACCGAAAATACATTTCAAGGGAAAACGGTGGGCTGACACTGAATGTTCAGGGCTCCGGTTTGAGGAACATCGGTAAGGCCGCTGATGTGATCAAGTATATTCCCGGAATGCTTTATGCCAACGGCAAATATGAGGTGTTCGGGAAGGGTGAGCCTGTAATTTATATTGACGGAAGAAAGATGGCGAACGTTTCCGAGCTATCGCTTCTATCCTCCTCCAATGTGAAGTCTGTCAAACTTATAACCAATCCGGGGGCTGAATATGACGCTGGCACAAGGAGCGTCATTGCCATCGCCACCGTCAGGCACACGTTGGATGGCGTTTCCGGCATTGTCGGAGCGGAACTTTCCAGGCACAGGCAGTGGTCCGGCAACGAGGATGTTAACCTTAATGTTCATAAAGGGGCCGTGGATGTTTTTCTTGCATATCGGTATGACAACACGAAAAGCGACATTCGGTACGACATCGACCAGACCAATTACGAGCAAGACACCTTCCACGAGGTTTCGGCTTCTGAATATTCAGACCGCTCCCGCTCGCACGATTACAGTGCCGGGGCGAATTACGCGATAAATAAGAATCATACCGTTGGTGGCAAATATATGGGAACCATTTCCGACTACAAATTGCTTGATTCTCCTTACGACTATATGCAGGTGTATCGCAACGGTGAGCTTTTGACTTCCACGGACAACAAGACCGATGAGTCGGAAAAGGAAAGGTTCCACAATGCCAATGTCTATTATATCGGCAAGTTTTCTGATAAATTACAGGTCAATGTGGATGCCGACTATGTATATTCCCGGTTGAATCATTGGCAGCAAGTGATTGAGACAAGCCGGATTGACGCGGTGTCGGAGAGCACCCATATTCAAAATGACCAACGCAACCGCGCGGTCGCTTTCAAGGACGTGTTCGCTTGGAATATTAGTGAGGTCAGCGGACTTGATTTCGGGACTGATTTCAGCAGGATCAGCTCTTGGGGCACGTCAGTCAATGAAGAAGGCAAGATTGCCGATGACCGGTTCAAAAACAATGAAACCAAGTATGCGGGATTTGTCTCCTATCGCTTGTTTTCTGAAAAATGGAAGGGGAGCGTCGGGCTTCGCTATGAATATGTCCACGCCATCAACACAGACCAGGGTGAGGTGAAGAACAGGAATGATTATTCTGACCTTCTGCCTTCACTGTCTCTTTCAACCTCTCTAGGGAAAGTGGATATGAGTCTTGATTTCAGCAGCAGGGTCAACCGCCCTTCGTTCCGTCAGCTGAACAACAGTGTAAGTTACAACAACCAATACCATTACGAACAAGGGAACATTTATCTGAAACCGCAATATGTCTATGACGCTGAGTTCAGTCTGGATTACGGCATTTTCGATTTCAAAGTGGATTACCAGTATATCAAGGACTATATCCATCCTACGGTTGTGGCCATCGCCGGCAAGCCCGGAACGGTAGCCTGGATGTCAACAAATGCCGACAGATTCCAGCAGTTAGGCGCGCAATGCGTTGTGGCTCCGGTTATTGGCTGCTGGAGGCCGACCCTGACGGCAGGAGTGTACAAGCCTTACTTTACGCTTGCGTACAACGGTTCCGAGACTAGTTATAATCGTCCTTACGGCCTCCTGGCTTTCCAGAATGCTGTTGAGCTGAAAGGCGACTGGCTTTTCCGAGGCGATTTCTACTGGAACATCAAAGGGCATCACGGCATCTATGACCAGAACAGCCGCGCATCTTGCAACGTGATGGTTCAGAAACAATTGCTTAAGAAAAGGCTTACGATAACGTTGAAGGCTGAGGACTTGTTTGACTGGTCAAGGTTGAGTGATGTGAAGAGAGTCAATTTTGTGGTGCAGACCAGAAAGGTGAACAGCTTCAACCGTTGCGTCATCGCCTCCATCACCTACAACTTCAACAGTTTCAAGGACAAATACAACGGCAGCGGCTCCGCGGACGACGAGATCAACCGCTTTTAGATGTGAGATATTCACGTGCGGCTGGCTGCAAGGTCGGTCATCAATGTAGTGTGCGACGACGGGAGCGGAAACATCAAATATTGCTCCTGTCGAGGGCAAAAACGCATACGACGGCAGCATTTTCTTCGGATAACGCTGCCGTCGTGATTAGGGAAGGTTCTTTGGCGTGGATTTTCCGCTTTTAGAAGAGTATGTTCTTGCTTTACCACTCACGTTATCGATTCCGTAAGTGATCATGTATTCTCTAAGGGTAGCACTTTTGACCTCTTTTGCTTCTCAAGAGTGTATTCTGCACTCTCGGGAAACGTTTAGTCCGCTTTTCGTTTCCCGAGGGTGTTGTCTGGCACTCAAAAGCGACATTTTGAAGAGTTATTCGACATCTGCGCGGTGGCCAGCGTCGCACTCTTGGGAAGCATATCTGCCACTTTCCGTTTTCGGAGAGTGACAGGTGACACTGTTGGGCAACGTTTAGTCCGCTTTTCGTTTCCCGAGGGTGTGGTTTGGCACTCAAAAGCGACATTTTGAAGAGTTATTCGACATCTGCGCGGTGGCCAGCGTCGCACTCTTGGGAAGCATATCTGCCACTTTCCGTTTTCGGAGAGTGACAGGTGACACTGTTGGGTAACGTTTGCCCTCATTTTTGTTACCGAAGAAATTGCGGATGAGAGACTTGAAAAACAGAGTTCATGATATTCATTATATGACGTGCGAGCCTAAAGTGGACGGCTTCGTGAAATTTGGTGTAAGTTATTGAAAATTAGATGCTATAAATTTTATTGCTATAGGCGTAAATAATCTTTTTTGAGCATCGCAGGGCAAAGAAACAGAAATTTCTGTTTCTTAATGAAAGTTTTTATGTTTTTGAATATGAGAGTGCGGGAAAGATGCTATATTGCGGTGAACCTGAATTTAGATTATATGGGCAGTCACAAACTCAATGAACTCCTGAAAGAGTACAGAAAACAACCTAAGTGGTATTACCACGTCATCTTCGACTCTATCGAAACAGGGCAGCTGTTCAACAGTGATGATGAATATGCCGACGGAATGAACAGCGTGGCCATCGGGCAATATGTCTGCGGACTGTCCGTCATCGTGTTCGTGCTGATGGCCAATCATTGCCATATTCTCGTTCATGGATCCGGAGAGGACATCGTCAGGTTTTTCTTGTTCGTCAAGGAAAGGATCAATCGGAAACTCAAAGAGGATGGTTTTCCTCCGCTTCCGATAGACTATGGGTTTAAGATGGTGAAAGTGAACGATGAGCGGCAATTGGTGGACACGATAATCTATATCGCGAGGAATCCGTTGAAGGCCAGGCCGGATCTCATGGCAAGTGGCTATATCTGGGGATCCGCGAATTTGATTTTCAGCGATGTGGACAGACTATATGACAAGATTAAAGTAGCTGACATGTCATGCAGGGAAGCGATGAGGATATTCAGGACTAAAATCAGGCTTCCGGGGAATTACCTTTTTAATCGTCCTCGGGGATTCATTCTTCCGGAGTCCTATGTCCTTAATGGTAAGGCGGAGCGGATGCTTGTGAACTCGTGGAGGTTTAGTTCAGGGCTTGTGAGGAACTTTGACGCTTACCTTAAGATTGCCGAGGGTGTCGGTGAGATGATTATATTTTCGGAGAATGAGTTGAACGAGATTGTCAATCAGGTTCTTCGGGATCATTTCAAGGTGGACTCTGTCAAAGATTTGGGAGTTGATGATAAGTGCCGCTTGGCTTTGATCTTGAAAAGGAAGTACCGCGTTGACACAAAACGAATCGCCCGCAAGATCCATGTTGAGGTTGCGGTGCTCAATAAACTGTTTGAATAGTTCTCCTGACGCATTGCGCGGCACCCTTGGGCAGCGGAAAGGGTCGGAAGTGTCACCGGAGAGTGTCGCGCGGCACCCTTGGGCGGCGGAAAGGGACGGAAGTGTCGCCGGGAAGTGTCGCCGGGGAGTGTCGCGCGGGGAGTGTCGCGCGGTCACTGAGCTTGCCGAAGTGGCCATATTTGCAGGGATGGTGGCCGTGATTCTTCGTCAGATGATGGCGAATCTGCCAAATTGTCATATTCGGGGGAATGGCATAACATTCGATAATACTCCTTGCGTCCGGCTTCGGGAACGATGAAGGCGAAAGAAAAACGCTGCACTTCGGATCTGGCTGGGCAAAAGAAAGAATGATGCCCAGATCCGGTGAACGGGGTCGGGCGAGAAACAAAAAGAATAACGAAAAACAAAAAAGAATAATAGGAGATTAAGAATATGGGAAAAATTATTGGTATCGACCTTGGAACCACGAATTCGTGCGTTGCGGTCATGGAAGGCAATCAGCCGACCGTCATAATCAACAACGAGGGTGAAAGAACCACCCCTTCAGTAGTCGCCTTTACCGATGGCGGTGAAAGAAAGATCGGTAACCCTGCAAAGCGTCAGGCCATCACGAACCCGCAGAACACAGTCTTCTCCATCAAGAGATTCATGGGTGAGACTTACGAACAGGTTCAGAAGGAGATCGCCAGAGTGCCTTACAAGGTTGTCAGAGGTGAGAACAACACTCCGCGTGTTGACATCAACGGCAAGCTCTATTCACCTCAGGAGATTTCAGCGATGATTCTCCAGAAGATGAAGAAGACCGCCGAGGACTACCTCCGTCAGGAAGTCACCGAGGCTGTCATCACAGTTCCGGCCTACTTCTCAGACTCACAGCGTCAGGCCACAAAGGAGGCCGGCAAGATCGCCGGACTCGATGTCAAGAGAATCATCAACGAGCCTACGGCCGCAGCCCTGGCTTACGGTCTTGACAAGAAGAACAAGGACATGAAGGTCGCTGTGTATGACCTTGGTGGTGGTACATTCGATATTTCCATCCTTGAGCTTGGTGGCGGAGTCTTCGAGGTTAAGTCAACCAACGGTGACACACACCTTGGAGGTGACGACTTCGATCAGGAGATCATCAACTGGCTCGCCCAGGAGTTTGCCAACGAGAACGGCGGAATCGACCTGAAGAAAGACCCTATGGCCCTTCAGAGATTGAAGGAAGCCGCCGAGAAGGCCAAGATCGAGCTGTCCAACCAGACATCGACCGAGATCAACCTGCCTTACATCATGCCGGTTGACGGAATTCCTAAGCACCTTGTAAAGACTCTTACCAGAGCCAAGTTCGAGCAGCTTTGCGACAACCTCTTCCAGAGGTCTATCGAGCCTTGCCGTCAGGCACTCAAGGACGCCGGTCTGAACGCTTCCGATATTGATGAGGTTCTTCTCGTGGGTGGTTCAACACGTATCCCTAAGGTACAGGAACTTGTCAAGGAGTTCTTCGGCAAGGAGCCTAACAGGAGTGTCAACCCAGACGAGGTTGTGGCCATCGGCGCGTCAATCCAGGGCGGTGTGCTCGCAGGTGATGTGAAGGATGTGCTTCTGCTTGATGTCACTCCGCTGTCACTCGGTATCGAGACCCTCGGTGGTGTGATGACAAAGCTCATCGAGTCCAACACGACCATCCCTACCCACAAGTCTCAGGTGTTCTCCACCGCGGCTGACAACCAGCCTTCTGTAGAGATCCACGTGCTTCAGGGTGAGCGTCCTATGGCGAAGGACAACAAGGAGATCGGTCTCTTCCATTTGGACGGAATAGCTCCGGCTCCGAGGGGAATACCTCAGATCGAGGTTACCTTCGACATCGACGCCAACGGTATCCTGAACGTGTCCGCCAAGGACAAGGCTACCGGCAAGGAACAGAACATCAGAATCGAGGCTTCATCAGGTCTGTCTGACGACGAGATACAGAGGATGCGTGACGAGGCGAAGGCCAACGAGGCCGCCGACAAGGAGGCCAAGGAGAAGGTTGACAAGATCAACAACGCCGACGCTCTCTGTTTCCAGTCCGACAAGAACCTGAAGGACTACGGCGACAAGATTCCTGCTGACAAGAAGTCAGCCATCGAGTCAGCCCTCGGCTCCCTCAAGGAGGCTGTCAAGAATCAGAACATCTCTGACATCGACCGCTACACCGAGGAACTCACGAAGGCTTGGAACGCCGCCTCTGAGGACATGAACCGCGCCGCCCAGGCCGGTGCCCAGCAGGGACCTCAGAACCCTTACGGCCCACAGGCCGGTCCACAGGGTCCACAGAACGGCCCGGACGATCAAGGTCCTGACGAGCAGTAAAGACGATCGGATAATCAGATGATAATCAGATAATAAGAGAGAGAGGATGTGATTTCACACCCTCTTTTTTTTGTCCTCGTCCGTCAGGATGCTCACGAGTCACTTCGTGGCAGTCGGCTGGATTCCGTCGTACTGTTCGCAGACGGTGTGGTAGCTTTCAAGGTTGCCGATGTCGTAGCGGTGTCCGGGCATCTCCATTGCGTGGACAGGGGTCTGGGTGGAGAGCCATGCTATGTAGCTGCCGGGAGCGTCGGTGCCGCAGCCGGCGGTGATGCCGGCGGAGATCAGGCTTGCGTCCTTGCGGGTGTAGTAGTAGAACGGGGGACAGCACCAGTGGGAGCGAGGCTCTGACGGCTTCTCCTCCATGCCAAGCACGAGGTCTTCGGAGCTGACCTCCACGACACCGCATTTGCGAAGGCGCTGCTCCGAAGGCTCGAAGAAGCGCATGATGCAGGACGTACCCTTTGCGCGGGCATATTCAATGAACCTTACTAGGCTGAAATCCAGTACATTGTCTCCGGCTATGACCAGCATGTCGTCATCGATGCCGAGGGAATCGATTTCCATTTGGATGTACCGCACCGCACCCAGCCGCGTCTCGATCGTCACCGTGCCGTCGTCCACGACAGTGATCTTGTCATCCGGTCGTCCGGCGGCCCAGTCGAGGAAATGCGCAGCGAACTTGTGGTTTGTGATGACTACATATTCATCAATCGCCCCGGAGGTTTTGATGTCGTCGATCAGCCAGTCAAGGATGGCTTTGTCCTTGATTTTCAGTAAGGGTTTCGGGAAATTTTTCGTCAGAGGGTAAAGCCGCGTCGCATAACCGGCGGCAAGGATCAGGCATTTCATGACTTATCTTCTAAATTTTCACGCCGTCCGCGCTGTGGCAGATGCAGGCCGAATAATGCCCCCGCAGATCCGGGAACTCGGCAAGATACTCAGTCTCGACTTTTTTGAATATTTCCTCCTTGAACGACGGGTCGATCAAGGCCATGCAGCAGCCCTTGAATCCGGCTCCGCTGAAGCGGCCTCCGTAGATGCCGTCGGTTCTGGTCATGATCTCGTAGATCTTTTTCAGCTCTGGAGAGCCGGTCTCCCATTTCTCGATGGATGAGCCTTCTCCATCTCGACAGCGCCGGCGATCATCTCGCGCACATCGAATCCCGCCAGCACGATCGGCAGAAGTCCGACCGGAGTGAGGACGGAGAACCGGCCTCCCACGTTGTCCGGAACGACGAATGTCTTGTAGCCTTCCTGTGTGGAAAGGGTCTTGAGGGCTCCCTTGTGGGCATCGGTGATGGCGACTATCCTTTCGGACGCGTCAGTGTAGTTCTTCTCGATGTGTTCCTTCACGATTCTGAAGGCTACAGCCGGCTCGGTGGTGGTGCCGGACTTGGAGATCACGACTGTGGCTACATTCCTCTCGGCCACGAGATCCATGAGCTCGGCGAGATATTCCTCGGAAAGGTTGTTTCCGGCGAATACAACTTCAGGAGCTTCCTTCGCTCCGCTGAGCTGCTTGGCGAAATTGTGGGAGAGTGCCTCGATGGCGCAACGGGCTCCGAGATAGGATCCACCGATGCCGATAACGACCACCAGGTTGACACCTTTTGCCTTCCAGCAGTCACGTACCGCCTCGCAATCGGCGATCAGTGACTCCGGCGTCTGCGATGGCAGATGCTTCCATCCGAGGAAGTCGTTGCCCGCACCGCTCTCGCTTTCAAGCACATCGAAAGCCTCAAGAGCCTTGCCGACGTATTTCTTGTAATCTTCATCCTTGACAAAGGAGGCGCATCCTCCCAAATTGACTTTAACCATTTTCTTACAAATTATTAAGGTTAACTAACTATGTATTCGTCTATGTATTCGTCTATGTATTCGTTAAACAAATCTGTTCAATCTGTTCAACCTGTTCATTCTGTTCAACCTGTCCAGCCTGTTCAACCTCTCCAGCCTGTCCAAATCTTTTTGGTAGATAATCCTTAGCCGTCAATAATATGCCACCGGCACACTCTTTCTTACCCAAGGCATCTACCAACAAAAAAAACATTTTGCAAAAAATAACCATTTTCGCAATAACAACTCCCACTTATCACGGATAATTTTAACGAATATGTTCGCCAAGGAATATTCATTATTCATTCATGGGTACCGCCGCCAGTAACCACGACAGCACGCCAGTAAAGTAGGTCAGAAGTCGAATATGTACTAAGTGCCAAGCCCATCGTGAGCAAAATAGCCGCTTGGGCTCATGAGCGTGACTCGCAGGCGGCCTTCGTGAGCGAAACAGGCGTTCCTGCTCACGAACGAGACCCGCAGGTGGCCTTCGTGCGCAAAACAGGCGCTTTAGCTCACGAGCGTGACCCGCAGGCGGCCTTCAGACTCCTCATTGTGCGCATGGTTTTGAAAATAGCAGCGGCGGCCAAACTTTTGGCCGCCGCTGCCTATGGTATGGTCACCGGGTTGGGGGCTAAAATGCATGCTCCTTGTCCGGTGTCAAAGGAACACTATTTTTTGAAGTAATTGAAGTTGTTGTTGATGATGGCATGAGGCAGGAGATCGCCATAGACCTCGTAGCGTCCGGACTTAAAGTTGCCTACCCAGTCCATCATGATCATTCCTGTTGCGGAACACTCTCCGTTGATCAAGCGGCGATAGACGGTTGGGTTGTTGTTGGCAGCGTTCTCGCGATAGGTGTTGTCTGTGGAGATTACACCTGTGTAGCCTGAAGTGTGGTTGATTGTCCAAGCATTTTTCACAGAGTTGTCGGATGCCCAGTCCATAAAATCGCTCACCGCTTTCACTTTGACCTCCGGCTTCTCAACGTGATAGTAGTCCTGAACTCCAAGCACTCCCTCTGCAATGCGGCTGGTGATCCTGGCATTGGTCGTTCCTTCCTCGGCGAAACTCCATCCTGAGATGTAGCCTCCGGTGATTGGTTCATCGGCGTAGGCATCACGTGACAGAATTAGAATCTTGCCTCTAAGGTCACCCACGGTCAAGTCTGGACGATAATCAATCCTGAATCTTGACGGGAACAGTTCCTCGCTTCCAAGGAACTCACTCATCAGGGAGTTCCACACTGAGCGGTCTTTGTAGAAAGGACTTCCGTTCTCGAACTGCATGATGACCACGGCAAATTCTGACGGATTCTTGTCGATTTTGTTCATAAGTGTCTGAACCGCAGCCTTGAAAGAAGTCTTGGTAGGAATGAATCCATGGTAGACGTGAAGCTCATTCTTGTATTTGAACGCCCTGACACGCACGCTGCGGTAGCCCGGTCTGAAATCGAACGCCCGGATTCCAAGATCCCATTGTGCCGACAGCCCAAGGCTTTGTGTCCTTCCGATCGAAAATGCCGTTCCGTCTCCTGTGACAGCGTCGTGTGTACCAGGAATAGAGAGTCTGGCGAATGGAGTCGCGTCATCTAATCCGGACATCCAAGCTCCGTTTGAGGTACAAGCCCTGGTTACAGGCTCATTCTCACTTTCTTCCTCAAACGTGGCCACCCGCTGCTCCGCAAGCAGTTCCTCGTCTGTCATCATTTTCTCACTGCAGGCCGCGAACAGCACAGATGCGCAGAGTGTAGCGGCAACTAAAAATGAACTTGTCTTCATGATATTAAATAGTGTTTAGAGTTGATAATCGGAATGTCTAACGGCATCTTCGCCCCTTTCATCGCGAATAGAGAGTGTGTCACCTTATTACCCGATCAGACGATTCGGGGTTTATAAACCGCAGGGTAACATTCATTGGTCTCTATGACGGTTCTGTCCACATAGAATGTGGTACTGTTAAGGAACGAAGCCTTATTCTCTTTAAAATAGCCTCTAATCATTTTCATGTCAATCTCTTACATTTGCTTCTGTCGATAAATGTTTAAAATAAGTGCACGCCAAATTCCCAATCAAAATAAAGCCAAATATCCAAATATAAATACGCCATTTTTCCAAAAAAATATTCAAAATGAATTGAATTACAAAGGAATGTACTATCTTTGCACCAAAATATAATTCTATGGAATATAAGAATCGAATAGCAGATCAACTGCTACGTGATAAATTAGAGGCAATGGGTGCTGTCTTGATAGAAGGTCCCAAGGCTTGTGGCAAAACAACTACAGCAGAGCAACAGGCTAAAAGCATTATTTATATGGATGACCCTACCAAACAGCAGCAATACAAACAGATGGCGCAAACAAATATTAGCTTTTTGCTTGAGGGGGAAACTCCTCGTTTGATTGATGAATGGCAGGAAGTTCCCCAATTTTGGGATGCCATCCGATTTGAGGTAGACCATAGAGGCGAAGATGGACAATTTATGCTTACAGGTTCTGCGGTGCCTGCTGAAGCTAAAGATATTCATCATACAGGTACTGGAAGATACGGATGGCTTACCATGCGCCCTATGAGTTTGTGGGAATCCGGCGACTCTACTGGTGAGATAAGCCTATCGGATTTGTTTCTTACACCTGATAAAATAGGAGCTTTGAATAAACTTACATTGCCGATGCTTGCTTTTGTTGTTTGCCGTGGAGGGTGGCCTAAGGCTTTGCAAAAGAAAACAGAAAAGGCAGCACTATTGCAGGCGACAGAATATTATAAAGCGATAACAAATAGCGATATATCACGAGTTGACAACGTAAAACGAGATGCCGAACGGGCAAAGAGAATTATGCGTTCTTATGCCAGACATCAAGGCTCTCAAGCAAGTATCGCGACAATCCTTGCCGATATATCAGCAAATGAACCGGAGGATGTAAGTGATGAAACAATAGATTCATACCTTACTGCCTTGCGGAAAATATTCATAATAGAGGATATGCCGGCGTGGAATCCCAACTTAAGAAGTAAAACCGCTGTTCGCACATCAGACACAAGGTACTATGTCGACCCGTCAGTTGGTGTGGCAGCTCTTGGACTAGGTCCTAATGATTTAATTAATGACCTGAATACATTTGGGCTGTTTTTTGAGGCAATGTGCATTCGAGATCTTAGGGTTTATGCCGATGCCTTGGATGGCTCTGTATATCATTATAGAGACAAGAATGGTTTGGAATGTGATGCTGTGGTACATTTGCGTAATGGCTCATATGGTCTTATTGAAATAAAGTTAGGTGGAGAAAAGTTGATTGAGGACGGTGCAAAAACCTTAATGGCACTTTCAAATATCATAGACACCTCCCGAATGAAAGCCCCTGCTTTTTGTATGGTGCTGACAGGTGTTGGTGACTTTGCCTATAAACGAACAGATGGAGTGTATGTTGTGCCGATTGGATGTTTGAGATCATAAGTTTTGACATTCAGAATAATAATAGTTAATGTAAGCAATGATGCATGGATAAAATCTGTAACTTCGATATTGTAATCAATACATGTCTTGCTGAGATCAATCCGACCTCGCTGATGCCGGATTTCGATAAGAACGGTTTTTTGTTATCGGTCATCAACGGATTTGCTTACACTCGCAGGTGGCCTTCGTGAGCGAAACAGGCGCTTTGGCTCACGAGCGAGACCCGCAGGTGGCCTTCGTGAGCAAAACAGGTGCTTTGGCTCACGAGCGTGACTCGCAGGTGGCCTTCGTGAGCAAAACAAGCGTTCTGGCTCACGAGCGTGACCCGCAGGCGGCCTTCGTGAGCAAAACAGGCGCTTTGGCTCACGAGCGTGACCCGCAGGCGGCCTTCGTGAGCGAAACAGGCGTTCCTGCTCACGAACGAGACCCGCAGGTGGCCTTCGTGCGCAAAACAGGCGCTTTAGCTCACGAGCGTGACCCGCAGGCGGCCTTCAGACTCCTCATTGTGCGCATGGTTTTGAAAATAGCAGCGGCGGCCAAACTTTTGGCCGCCGCTGCCTATGGTATGGTCACCGGGTTGGGGGCTAAAATGCATGCTCCTTGTCCGGTGTCAAAGGAACACTATTTTTTGAAGTAATTGAAGTTGTTGTTGATGATGGCATGAGGCAGGAGATCGCCATAGACCTCGTAGCGTCCGGACTTAAAGTTGCCTACCCAGTCCATCATGATCATTCCTGTTGCGGAACACTCTCCGTTGATCAAGCGGCGATAGACGGTTGGGTTGTTGTTGGCAGCGTTCTCGCGATAGGTGTTGTCTGTGGAGATTACACCTGTGTAGCCTGAAGTGTGGTTGATTGTCCAAGCATTTTTCACAGAGTTGTCGGATGCCCAGTCCATAAAATCGCTCACCGCTTTCACTTTGACCTCCGGCTTCTCAACGTGATAGTAGTCCTGAACTCCAAGCACTCCCTCTGCAATGCGGCTGGTGATCCTGGCATTGGTCGTTCCTTCCTCGGCGAAACTCCATCCTGAGATGTAGCCTCCGGTGATTGGTTCATCGGCGTAGGCATCACGTGACAGAATTAGAATCTTGCCTCTAAGGTCACCCACGGTCAAGTCTGGACGATAATCAATCCTGAATCTTGACGGGAACAGTTCCTCGCTTCCAAGGAACTCACTCATCAGGGAGTTCCACACTGAGCGGTCTTTGTAGAAAGGACTTCCGTTCTCGAACTGCATGATGACCACGGCAAATTCTGACGGATTCTTGTCGATTTTGTTCATAAGTGTCTGAACCGCAGCCTTGAAAGAAGTCTTGGTAGGAATGAATCCATGGTAGACGTGAAGCTCATTCTTGTATTTGAACGCCCTGACACGCACGCTGCGGTAGCCCGGTCTGAAATCGAACGCCCGGATTCCAAGATCCCATTGTGCCGACAGCCCAAGGCTTTGTGTCCTTCCGATCGAAAATGCCGTTCCGTCTCCTGTGACAGCGTCGTGTGTACCAGGAATAGAGAGTCTGGCGAATGGAGTCGCGTCATCTAATCCGGACATCCAAGCTCCGTTTGAGGTACAAGCCCTGGTTACAGGCTCATTCTCACTTTCTTCCTCAAACGTGGCCACCCGCTGCTCCGCAAGCAGTTCCTCGTCTGTCATCATTTTCTCACTGCAGGCCGCGAACAGCACAGATGCGCAGAGTGTAGCGGCAACTAAAAATGAACTTGTCTTCATGATATTAAATAGTGTTTAGAGTTGATAATCGGAATGTCTAACGGCATCTTCGCCCCTTTCATCGCGAATAGAGAGTGTGTCACCTTATTACCCGATCAGACGATTCGGGGTTTATAAACCGCAGGGTAACATTCATTGGTCTCTATGACGGTTCTGTCCACATAGAATGTGGTACTGTTAAGGAACGAAGCCTTATTCTCTTTAAAATAGCCTCTAATCATTTTCATGTCAATCTCTTACATTTGCTTCTGTCGATAAATGTTTAAAATAAGTGCACGCCAAATTCCCAATCAAAATAAAGCCAAATATCCAAATATAAATACGCCATTTTTCCAAAAAAATATTCAAAATGAATTGAATTACAAAGGAATGTACTATCTTTGCACCAAAATATAATTCTATGGAATATAAGAATCGAATAGCAGATCAACTGCTACGTGATAAATTAGAGGCAATGGGTGCTGTCTTGATAGAAGGTCCCAAGGCTTGTGGCAAAACAACTACAGCAGAGCAACAGGCTAAAAGCATTATTTATATGGATGACCCTACCAAACAGCAGCAATACAAACAGATGGCGCAAACAAATATTAGCTTTTTGCTTGAGGGGGAAACTCCTCGTTTGATTGATGAATGGCAGGAAGTTCCCCAATTTTGGGATGCCATCCGATTTGAGGTAGACCATAGAGGCGAAGATGGACAATTTATGCTTACAGGTTCTGCGGTGCCTGCTGAAGCTAAAGATATTCATCATACAGGTACTGGAAGATACGGATGGCTTACCATGCGCCCTATGAGTTTGTGGGAATCCGGCGACTCTACTGGTGAGATAAGCCTATCGGATTTGTTTCTTACACCTGATAAAATAGGAGCTTTGAATAAACTTACATTGCCGATGCTTGCTTTTGTTGTTTGCCGTGGAGGGTGGCCTAAGGCTTTGCAAAAGAAAACAGAAAAGGCAGCACTATTGCAGGCGACAGAATATTATAAAGCGATAACAAATAGCGATATATCACGAGTTGACAACGTAAAACGAGATGCCGAACGGGCAAAGAGAATTATGCGTTCTTATGCCAGACATCAAGGCTCTCAAGCAAGTATCGCGACAATCCTTGCCGATATATCAGCAAATGAACCGGAGGATGTAAGTGATGAAACAATAGATTCATACCTTACTGCCTTGCGGAAAATATTCATAATAGAGGATATGCCGGCGTGGAATCCCAACTTAAGAAGTAAAACCGCTGTTCGCACATCAGACACAAGGTACTATGTCGACCCGTCAGTTGGTGTGGCAGCTCTTGGACTAGGTCCTAATGATTTAATTAATGACCTGAATACATTTGGGCTGTTTTTTGAGGCAATGTGCATTCGAGATCTTAGGGTTTATGCCGATGCCTTGGATGGCTCTGTATATCATTATAGAGACAAGAATGGTTTGGAATGTGATGCTGTGGTACATTTGCGTAATGGCTCATATGGTCTTATTGAAATAAAGTTAGGTGGAGAAAAGTTGATTGAGGACGGTGCAAAAACCTTAATGGCACTTTCAAATATCATAGACACCTCCCGAATGAAAGCCCCTGCTTTTTGTATGGTGCTGACAGGTGTTGGTGACTTTGCCTATAAACGAACAGATGGAGTGTATGTTGTGCCGATTGGATGTTTGAGATCATAAGTTTTGACATTCAGAATAATAATAGTTAATGTAAGCAATGATGCATGGATAAAATCTGTAACTTCGATATTGTAATCAATACATGTCTTGCTGAGATCAATCCGACCTCGCTGATGCCGGATTTCGATAAGAACGGTTTTTTGTTATCGGTCATCAACGGATTTGCTTACACTCGCAGGTGGCCTTCGTGAGCGAAACAGGCGCTTTGGCTCACGAGCGAGACCCGCAGGTGGCCTTCGTGAGCAAAACAGGTGCTTTGGCTCACGAGCGTGACTCGCAGGTGGCCTTCGTGAGCAAACTGACAGTCGTACTTTATCGAATGCTTACACTCAGAGTTTACTGTTCCCTATAGTGGAGAAATGACTCTTCACAAAAGCGGTGAGAGGCCTGAGCAAGACCTCTCACCGGGACACAAAATTAGCAAAATTGCCGTTAATAATCAAAGGGTAAGATCAGAAATTCATCGGTGTGGTGTGATCAGTCGTAAGCATTCGGTAAACCCCGTCTTTTCCGCATAACTCCACCGGAGTATCTTTGCGGTTCATAAATAAGGAACCGTATGCACATTGTTATTTCATATACTCGTAGATGAAAATAGGAAAAGAATTTAATACAGCAACACTTCTATTGGGTTTGACATGGAGCAAGAGTTGCCTTTCGAATATTGATAGCTGATTGACAACAGACTTCTCCTTTGGCATCGCATTTACTCCTGCTATAAGCAAGTTAGCTTTACTGACATTCATCTGCTTAAGAAATTGCCAGTTGTCTTTCACCTTCATATACTTTTCCTTGGTCGGCGTTTCGCCATCCTTGAGCAAGATGTGGTCGAGACTGTCATAAGCCGAAAAATTACGAGCCAGACGTTTGAAATCCTTACACTCTTCTCTGCTTACTACATAGTTGGCATAATCGTTGTCGGGAAGTTCCTTGGTATAGCGGATGGACTCAATCATCGGGTAGTTGATGTAGAGCTTTCCGTTCTCGGTTTCGTCTGCAAACAATGCCAGCATCTCTTCTACTCTTTGATTGATTTCTTCAAGCGAAAGGTGAGAGTGTTGGAAGTCATAGTCAAAGAATAGGAATATTTCCGAAATGTCTGAACTTCTGATACCGTTCAAGATGGAGTCACCTCTTGCTGCCAAGCGTTCTCGCATGACAGAAACAATATCTCCACCGTCTTCATATTCCTTCAGCTCATTGTAAAGGTCATATATGTTATTCCCGAAAGAACAAATGATATTGTCATTTACCTTCGGGAAATAGAGTCTTTCCAATGTTCTATACAGGCGAGGCTCACGCTCGTCGCCTTCAAATACAAACAGAATCATAGGCCAAAAGTTCCGCCTCTATATAGTTTCTCCAAGTTATGGGCAAAACGAAGTTCCTTGTCCGTCAAGTCACAAATAGCCTTTATTTCGTTGTTCCTGAGGATAAAGAAACAATCAGGACGAAGCAAGTCATTGGAAAGAAGGAATGTGTCGTGGGTGGTTACGAACACCTGGTTGTTGCCTTCAAACAATCGCTTGCAAATCTTATATGATAGTTCGTGGTGGTAGAAAGCATCAAACTCGTCGATGAAGACGAACGAAGCGTTGTCCATCTCTTTCAGCCAATAATACTGCAACTCCAGATTCCTTGTGCCTGTGGATGCAACCCATAGGAACGGAATTCTCACACCGTTCATTATGCAGAAGAGAATGTTGTCGCCCTTCGTGTTAGGTGCAAACTCATACTCCTGACCACTTACTTCTTTCAAATAAGCTGCAAAGTCGTCAGCAAGGTTGTTCTTTATGATATACTCTTCCACGTTGCTGCCACCTTCCTTCAAGCCAATGAATTCACGGTAGTCGAGACTTCTGAAGAATAGCATATTCTCTACGAAATCGCGAAGTTGTAGCAGGGCATGGTCTTTGGGAAGTGGCACAGAACTCAATAGATAGTTTACTATAGAAATGTTGTTGGCACTATCTTTAAGATTCTGAATGGCAACGGCGGTCAAGCCAAATTCTTCGGAAATAGCCAATTCGTCTTTGTCTTTAACAAGAATCTCTTTTTTGTCTACTATTAGCTTTTCGCTGATGATATCGCCTTTCAGTTCCGATGCTATTTTACTGTAACTGTATACTACCACATGACCGTCGAAAGAAAATGTGTAATCGAAATCAACCGGCTCGTTGTGGCATGACGCACATGCATAATTCAGATAGTAATCAGGCTTCTTCCACTTGTGAGAAAGATGGTTGGCAATGTCGAATATTGCCAATCCGAAGTTCGACTTACCGGCTCCATTCGGTCCGTAGATAATACCGTTCTTTACAATGCCATTACGTACTGCATCGTTATTGAACGTATAATTGCTCGGATGAGACAAGTCCCACTCTATACGATTCTTGAACCCTCTATAGTTCTTAACTGCAAATCTCGTTAACATGACAATATTGATTAGTGATATTTTGACTACAAAGGTACAAAAAAACAACGTATCCGTAAATAAATTACGGCATATACTGGATCAGGGATTATAGGTATATTAAAAAAACTAACTCAGAGTTTACTGTTCCCTATAGTGGAGAAATGACTCTTCACAAAAGCGGTGAGAGGCCTGAGCAAGACCTCTCACCGGAACGCAAAATTAGCAAAATTGCCGGTAATAATTAAAGGGTAAGATCAGAAATTCATCGGTGTGGTGTGATCAGTTCCACTTACCACTTACGAAGGTTGGTGATGGTGTTGTTGAGGTTCTCAAGACGCTTGTTGTAGCAGTACTTGAGGTTGTCCATCACATCGTCGAACTCCATATTCTCGTCACCGCACAGCCAATGCTCATCCAGATAATTACCGACCTTCCAAATCTTTCGGTTATACTCATCAGAAAGCCTGTTTGCGGCGCGCCTCTCCTCCACGACTCTGTTGGCGACATCAATCAAGTCTGGGTAGACATCCGCCCAGCGAGCCTTGACCCTATTGATGTAGTTCTGATCCTTCATCAACAGAGGCCACCACATATAGTACCTCCTTGGGGTCTCATTATAATTAATGGCCCTTTCGATGAGAAGTGAACTCCATGTGTGATAGTAGTAAGCGTTCTTTTCCGTGTCCACATTCGTGAAGTTCTGGCTGTCAAAGTCCCACACCGGCCCGGCGCTGAGTTTTCCGTCCCCGTCCTTGTACATGTAGACACTCTTCGGATGCTGGATCTCATCGTTCATGGCGATCTCGTAAACAAACCAGTAGTCGATCACGGAGTTGATGTCGAGACTCTTGTAGGCCTCTGTGTAATAACCATTAGTAAGGTTGCTCTCGATGGCGTTGATGTAGGTTTTCAGACTCTCGAAAATCGCGCTGCCATCATATGTGGTGCCATTCGTCGCTGTGACCTTGAAGTCATCCTTGAACAAGCAAGGCAATTCACGCATCGTGGTTTTGAATTTCCAGGTCTCGTCGTAATTATTGTCGAACTCGATAAGGTAGCTGCAATCCTTCACGGCAGGGCTGGTGTTTTTCTCGACAACATCCTCAAATATCGGGTTTGTCATTTTCAGCCTGTTCTTATTGATCTTGATCTGCTCGCAGAAAAGATAGTTGCCGGCGTGGATGCCATTGATGACCAGCTCGACGTTCTGCCCTGAAGGATTCCAGACCAATCCCTTACCTAGGGCGCTTCCGTCTGTCGGCCCGTTGATGAAATGGTTCTGGATGGTCTGGGCGATGTTGAACGCCAGATAGTTACGAATGAGTGACATGTCCGTCCACGGAGAGAGCAGAATCCATCTCTTGTGCTCCTTCATTCCAAGGATGCCCGCCTTTTTGTTCAGCTTGATAGCCATCGGCCTCTTGTCGTAATTGGATGACGTGTTTCCTCTGAGCCTGATGCTGCAACCGGCCTTATTCAAGTCCGCCACACCGTTTTTGTAGACAGCGATGTCGTCGGCCTCGCTCCAGTCCGTGCCCTTTGCAGGGATGGCGAAGTCAAGGAAGCTGACTGTTCCCGGAGTGTTGACATTGACAACCACCACCGGCAGTCCGGTGTTCGTGACGGTAACGGTAAACACCTTTCTCTGCGTGCCGCTGACAAGGGTATATTCAACAGGAGTCCGGAAATCCTGGCTTGACACACCGCTTTCCTGAACCTCACCGTTGCAAAGAACCTTCACTCCTTCAGGTACAGTGAACGTCGGTACAAGCGTGAAGTTGTAAAGGTAAGGGATGCAGCAAGAGACCGTGCCGGCGTTCTTGTCGATCGCGCAGCTGAAATCCTCCGCGGCCTTGACTTCGGTCTTGGAGGTACTGGTGTTCAGAACCGCCGTCTTCTTCAGAAGGCTTGACTCGTTCTTGGCGATTTCGAACCCGAAACTCTTGAACTCCAGTGGAGTCGTGCTGATGTTTTCGACCGTGCAGTTGTTCTCCGGCTTCAGGTCATCAAGGTTCAGAGGGATGTCGTAACATGCTCCGGCCTGGAAATCGACGAGTGCCTTGACCTCGAATGACACCTTGTGGGAGTCAGTCAATAATTGAATCTCGATCTTGTCACCTTTCTTGATGCCTGGCGCGATGGCGGCATACACGACAGCCTTCCTGCCAACCGAGATTCCACCTTCCTCATTCTTCGCCAGTTTCACAGTGATCTGGGATGAGGTCTTTCCGTCAACAGCGGCAAGACCCGAAGCCAGGTTGGTTAGATTCATCGTGAAATCACCGGTCCAGGCGCGAGGCACCGCGATCCCTTCAACTTTCTGTCTGAATATGATGGACTGGAGTCTCTCCGAGCTTGCGACCTCGTCAAGCTTGCTTCCGAATGTCACCTCCGCCTTCAGGAAGGACACCAGAGGCTTGAATATGAACCCATAGCCTCCATCTTTTTTGACGGGAGTGTCGCTGGCCTTCACATCGTTGGCGGCGATAGAAGCTTCGTCCGTGTAGTACTGCACTGAGGCCACATTGACCGGGATCGCTCTGCTGTCCGTCGCCCCTTCCACGTAAGGATAGTAGGCAAACCTTGGCCGGTCGCCTGTGTTCAGCGAGCCTTTGAACTCTCCGGAACTCACAGGAGTGGAGAATGTGCCGTCGAACGGGGCGTTAGGGGTGGTGTTTCCGAACACGCCGACTCTGTCTCCGACAGACCAGAGTATGCCTACCGATCCGTCTGCCGTCGGCTCGATGTCGATCTGGGTTCTTGTCACAGGAATCTGTCCTATTTCTCCGGTAAGGGAGATCGACTCCTGTCCCAGTACCTCCGTCTCGTTGTTGTCGGCGCAGGAGGATGCCATCAGTGCCGCCAGCACCATCAGCACAGATGCTGAATATGTTCGCTTCATAACCTATGTGTTAAAGAGTTTAATCCATTTACCCATAGGTTAAGTCTTTAGGTCAGCCTCTACAGTCCGAATCCCTTTCCTCCACTACTGTAGGAGGAGTCGTAGGATCTGGTACCCTGAGGCGCGTCACGGACGCATCGGATTGTAAAGTCCGCACCGGACTGATTGTGACCGGTTGTTACGATCGGCGTACCTGACGATCCGTCTTTCTGAAGGTGGTAGATCATGAATGTATTACCTGGATTTGACGAGTCAAATACCTGGTTTCGATTGTATTTGGTCTTGGCTGCGTATCGCATGGTTCCGGTTTCGGTTTGGGCTCCAGAAGGCTTGTAACCGGCGAGATTGCCGGTAATCTCCTCACCACAGTACATTGGGATGAAGTAGAGCTCCTTCTCGTTCGGGATCCTCCACTTGCCCAGATCGTCGGTGCCTTCCTGGTAGTATTTCTCGCACCAGTCACCGTTCATGATCTCAGTGTACTTGAAGGTGTTTTTGGCTGGGGTTCCACCAGTAACTATTGTTTGTTGAGGCGTAGACTTGCTGTATGTGTATGTGTAATATTTTGTTTGAAAAATAAAGCCTTCTGTTCTTGTGGTCAGTGTAACCGTTACATTGAAAGATGTGTAATTGCCGTTGTCGCTCTTTATTTTAATTGTTTTCGATGATGTCGTACCATTTGAAGTTGATGTATGGTTGATTGTAACACTGACTTTGAACTCTGCTGACGTAACATTTACTTCGTTATCGGCTCCGATTTGATAGGTGTAGTTCTTAGACGCATCGTAATTAGTGATCGTTATCGGAACAGTTATATTATGAGAAGTCGTGTTGCTATTACTCTCTGGTATTCCAGTAGGATTAAGCTCGCCAACTGTGATTTCAGGAGCATAGGTGTCCTCTCCGCTTGCCGGAATGTTCAGATCCGCACTGGCGATCTTGAAAGCCTTAGGCAATGTACTCGCCGCATCGAAATTCTCGTGCTCAGGATACTCTCCGATCTGCATGTTGGTTCTCAAGGTCTCGTCCTTGAGGCCGTTCACTGTCACGACATAGTTCTCCTGGTCCCAGCTTGTGATGTCCGAGACTTCACCCGAGGTTGAGTTTGTGCCAAGATTCCTGACGCATCGTATCATAGGATTTGTCTCCATATTAGCCCAGGAACTGATTGCGGTACCCTCCAAAGCCCACCAGATACGGAAGCCCAGGTTTGTACTTGTCGCATAGTTCGTCGTCTCGAATGATATCTCTGTAGGCAGAGACTTCTTACCGCACCAGGCGAAGATGCATTGGCGGACGCTAGGAAGGTACCACCTTACCTCGTCCTCGTCAATTGTGCCGTCACCGTTGAGGTCTCTGTTTCTTGAGAGACATTCGAACATCGGATTGGTTCCGGTAGTGGTCATTATATTGGCCGAGGTAGGAGGAGTCGCCCCTGTGAAGCCGTTTTGGGCAATGTTCACATAGTCGGTCCATGTCTTGGTTGTTTTAGTGTTGATGATCTCCCAGGTGTTCTTCAATCCGTTCTGCAATTCCGTTCCCGGATAGTCGTCATCACCTGTGAAAGCGGCTGCCGGTGTCTCCTCCACAGATTCAAATCCGAATGGATTACCCACATTGTCTTTATAGAATGTCTTGATTGACTTCTGCTGGAGTGTAAAGCCACTGCCCTCGGTGTAGGTGCTGTGTCCGTCGGCGCTGATCTTGGCCTTGCCGATGGTGAATGACAAGATCCTGTCATCCGCGTTGACGAAGTCCTTGTAAGGCTTGTCATTGTAGAAGTACTCGTCCACGTAGGCCTGCGTGTAGACATTGTCTCCGCTTATTATGCAGTGTGTCGTGGTGCCGACCTTTATCTCATCAATCAAGCCGTAGATGTTCACCAAGTTGGCGTCTCCAGGATAATTTGCGAATCTCGTCTGACTCTCAGGTTTGCCGAACTTCACCCAGGCGATGTCCTCAAAGTGCGGATCTGTTGATCCTTCATGAACGGTGAAGGATGTCATCTTTCCGTCTCCCGCAGGTACAGTGCCGCTGACAATGCATTGCTCGATGTTTGTCTTCGAGAATGTCAGCAGCACATTCTCGAAGTGTGCGTCAAGGTTGACGATGACGTGCGGGGACGGCTTGATGATCTGTCCCTCGGCTCCCGGCTGATTGTCGCTCTCCTGTTTTGCCTCGGCGATGATGTTCTTCACTCCGTTGACCGTTATCGTGTAGGTGTACCTTGCGTTACGTGTCACGGAGAAGTTGCCGAATTTCGTGTTTGACGCATCGGTGCTGTTGCCGAAGTCTCCGAGGTGGATGGTGTACTTCACGGTTCCTGTCACGTGGTCTGTCCCGCTCTCGCCCGGACCCTCGTAAGTACCCTCGATCACAACGTAGGTTGATTTGGCCGGAGCATAGGTGAATGTGCTGTAGTCACTCTCCCTTCTCTCGCGGTCGCGTAAGACCATGAAGTCGGCGAGGCGGCCGGCTTCTGCACATTCTCCGGCATGTAGAATGAGAAAGAGTAATCGCCGCCGGCGGCCGGAGCCGCGATAGGAAGTTCCTCGAATTTGGTGAAGGTGTCGTCACCGGCATATTCATTCAGCTCATCCCTCTGGAGCAGGGTTGACGATGTGGAGTAGTTGTAGATGCTGTACTTCTTCGGAATGAAGGTCACCCCTGTCCCGCTCTTGAGTACGAAGACATTCTTGGAGACTATCCTCTTGAGGTGGAAGACCTTGTCGAAGGTGTTCTCGCCCGGTTGGAGAGTGATGGTGGCCGTGTTCTCTTTGTCGCCGTAGTGTCCCGACATCAGCACTGACGTGGAGGTGATGTCACGTCCAGAGGCGGTGATAGTGTGGTTCCTGAACTCGGCGAGCGTCTTCCCCGCCAGTTCATCCAGATTGACGACCGTGTACTTGTCGTAGTTGGCGATCGGGTACATGTACCATTCGCCGCTGGTCACCTTCCTGTCTCCGACGGTGAGCTGGTCCTCATTCAGTTCGATCTTGTAGAGCCAGTTGGTCTTGCTGTTCTTTCTTGTTGGCTCGCCAAGATTCCTGACCTTCACGATGATCGGTGTCGAGTTGGGTTGATTGGCGTTGTAGAAGAGGATAGCCATCTTCTCGACTTTTGTCTCCTGCTCCTCTGTTGCCCTTGTGACGGTTATCTCGTCCATTTCAGGCACCTCCATGTTGAACGAAAGGCTTACAGGAAGCCCCTCCTTCACTTTATTCATAGGTTCCTCGTTCTGGCACCCGGCAAGAACGATAGCCGCCATGAATGCGGCCGCGAGTGTTCTGCTTGCTTTTCTCATTGTTTTTTCAGATTAATCAAAGGTTACTCCATTCTGGATCGAATCCCATTCGTCCACCTCGACGTTCTCCTTGGTGGATTTAATTTTAGTTACTTCGCTGCCGGCGCAGACGGTACTTTCCATGACCACTCTTTCCCTCCTTGAGTCTGGGGAGACATAGAATCGTTTGATGTTTTTCATTTTATTCATAAAACTTTATTTCAATTAGAATTCTGACATTACCAAATGTCTTCTCTTAAAACTGACTGAGACGGTAGCCGGCACTCTTGAGGTGCCATGCCGCCGTCTTGGTCAGTCAATCAGGTAGAGGCGGAACTACAATGCTTTAGTGATTGCCGCGCGGCTCAGTGCAGGGTCGTCGTAGAACATGTTCTCCACGCCACCCTTGTGGTCAATCTCAAGAAGTGACTCCGGAACTCCGAATTCCTTAGTGAGACATTCGTAAACGGCCTCGGCGCGTTTCCGGCTGAGTTTGTCATTGATCTTCTTGTTTCCGGTCGCGGCGTCGGCGTAACCGGTCACGATGTACTTGATGTTGTTAGCCTTGATGATCTCGGCGAGCATTCCAAGGTTCACACGGGAATCCTTGCTGAGCTTGCTCTTGTTGATCTCGAAGATCACGAAGTAAGGAGCGGCGATCGTGGTCTGCTTCTCGACAATCTGAGGCTGGGCTCTGAGTTCGCCGAGTTCCTTCTCGAGTCTGATCCTTTCAGCTTCGGACTCGCTGAGAGCCTTCTGGAAGTCGGCTATGTTGTTATTGACAGTCTTGACAACGGTCTTGCTCTTGTTCCATCCGCGTGGCGCGATGTTGTAGGTCAGACCAATCGTGGCGCTCAGCACACCTTCGCCCCAGCGATGACCCATCTCTCCGTCGAAGCGGTCATTGACAAACATTCCGCGAACATCGAGGTTTATCGCCCATGCGTCGCTCAAGCGGAAGTCATTGCTTGTTCCTATGCTGGCGGAAACCTCGTGGGATCTGGACTTGCCGTTGCCTGGCTCATCGTATGTCCAGGCGAATCCCAGACCTGCGTAGAGGCTTGGATTCCAGAAGCGGCCTTCCGCTTTGTAGCCGCGGAACGCATTGCAAAGATTGAGCATGGCATCCATCCTGACATCACCGAACGAGAATTTCTGCTTGTTCAGCCAGTAGCCGCTTCCGCCCTTTCCGGGAACCTCCTTTCCTGTCGAGAACGCTTCGTCCGGACCTTGTTGGGTGGCTCCTCTCATGCTGAGTCCATTGTAGGCGATTCTCGCTCCGACAGCCGGGGTGAACCATTTACCTACGCTTATGTTCAATGCGGGAGCAAGCCTGTCTCCGAACTTTGCCTGCTTGTCGTGGTCTCCGAAATAAATCTGGGCTCCGCCTCCGACGTTGATGAACCAGTCAAATTTGAAATGATTGGTCTCCACTTTGAATTTGTCTGCGGAATAGATGACGTTGACCGTTGTGTCTGTTTTCACTGACGGCTGGGCAAGTGCCGGGGTTACTGCCAGCACGACAATAGCCGCTGTAATCAGATGTTTTTTCATATTGTCTTCTTATTAGTATTTTCTTGAAAACTAATTTATTATCATTGTTATTTCAATGTCTTGCAATGCTCTAAACCAATCAAAAGCAAAGATATGTATTAATTGGAAAAAATGCAACAAATAAAGTATAATATTCTCGTTATTCGTGATTTAAAAACATTTATTTGTATTCAGGACTATCCCCGAGCAGGAAGATGTTTCTCCCTACAAGATCAGCGGCTACTTTTTCCGTTTCTTTTTCTTGCCATCCACATAGCCGTAGCCATAACCATAGCCGTACCCGTACCCGTAGCCATAACCATAGCCGTAGCCGTGATGGTGGTAGTCGGCGCCGTTGAGGATCAGCGACATGTTCGTGAGTTTCCGCTCCTGGTACATGGTCTCGATGTCAGGAAGTTGGCGACGGTCAAGGCGGCCGGCCCTCACCACGAAGAGCGTGATGTCGGCGACGCGGTTGGCGATCGTCGCGTCCGCCACAAGACCGACAGGGACGGAGTCTGTGATGATGATGTCGTAGCGGTTCCTCAACTCGGCGAACATCTCATCCAGCCTCTCGTCCATCAGGAGTTCGGCGGGGTTCGGCGCGATGGAGCCTGACGGGATGAGGTCAAGGCCTTCCACACCGGTCTCGTGGGGGATGATGTCGTCCAGCGCTATGTCAGAGTCGGCCAGGAAGTTTGTGATGCCGACGGTGTGGTGGTGGCTGTGCTTGCCGAACTGTGAGGTCAGGGTTCCCTTACGGATGTCAAGATCCACAAGGATCACCTTCTTCCTGGCGGAGATGAAGCTTTTAGCCAGGTTGGCGGAGACGAAAGTCTTTCCGTCCCCGGAACTGAACGAGGTGCACATTATCACCTTGATCTTCTCTTTTCTTGAAAGGAAGGACATGTTCGTGCGGACAATCTTGAACGCCTCCGAGGCGAAACCCTCATTGTCCTTGTCCTGTTCCGGAATCACTCCGAGGAACGGTGCGCTGACTTTGCCCTGGATGTCTTTCCTGGTGTGGATCCTCGTGTCAAGGAACATGATCATCAGGAAGATGACTCCCGGCACGGCCAGTCCGAGCAGTAGCCCCAGAAGCAGGATCTTGTTCCTGCTCGGGGCGATCGGATCGCCTGGCCCGGAGGCTCCGTCGATCACCCTCGCGTTGTTGTCCACCATCGCCTGGGAGAGGGCGTTCTCCTCGCGCTTGTTCAGTAGGAAGAGGTAAAGCGACTCCTTGATCTTCTGCTGGCGCTCGATCGAGAGCATCTGGCGTTCCTTGGTAGGGATGGACGAGACGCGGGACTGTGCCTGTGACTCACGCGACTGCGCGTCGTTGCGGCGGACATTGATGCTGACGATCATGTTGTCCACGGCCCTGATGATGGACTGTTTCATCGCCCTCAGCGAGGTGTTCAGCTCCTCCACGATCGGGTTCTTCTCGCTGCTGTCCTCGATGAGCTTGTCGCGGCGCAGCTTCACGGTGTTGTACTGGGCGATCTGGCTCTCGATGTTCATGTCGCTGATGCCCGTGTTGGCAGGGATCAGGTCGATCTCCCTTGTCGGATCCGTGAGGTAGTCCTTGATGTAGGTGGCCAGGCGGAGCTGGGTCTCAAGCTCCATCACGTTGGTGTTGTACTTCTGGGACTCACCGACATACATCCCGGCTGTCGTCGCGATGTCCACGATCCGGTTCTCGCGCTTGAAGGATTCCAGATGGGACTCCACGCCTCCCAGCTCGCTTTCGATGATGATGAGCCTCTCGTTGATGAACTCGGCGGTGTTGATGGCCACCTGGTTCTTGTCGTTGATGGCCTCCTCGTTGTAGACCGAGATCAGCATGTTCAGCACGTCTTCCGCCCTTGCGGAGGAGCGGTCCTTAAGGGAGAGGGTGAGAATCGAGGCCTCGTCCTCTTCCTGCCTGATGCCGAGACTGGAGACGAAGTAGCCGACCACCGACGAGAGGGGGTTCTTCGTCACTTGAATATGCTCGCCCATCCAGGAGGTCGTGTAGTAGTTGGTAGGGGCGATGATGAGCCGCACTCCCTCCACGCTGACCGTGTCCTTCATCCTGACCGACAATTTCTTGTCGCCGTCGACCGTACCGAAGTCGGAGACAATCACCTTGCCGCTGTCCACCGGGGTCACGACCATGCTCAGCCGCGTCTCGGGAGTCGTGTCCAGGAAGCGGACAGAGACCGGAGACTTCTTGTAGAGCTCCGTCATCTGGAGGCCGTCCTTGACTTTGTAGTCGATGTCGGCGTTGACGCGGCTCACAACCTCCCGCATCAGTTTCTTGGACCGGAACTGGAGGATCTCATTGGCGACGTTCACCTTGTTGATGTAGTTGTCGTAGCGGTCAAGTCCCGCCGAGGAGATCTTGTTGGACGGATCCTTGATGATCACGGTGGCGGAGCGGAAATAGGTCTTCGGAGTCCTGGCGTACTGGAACCAGGCCAGGCTGCCGAACACTATCACGGAAACGACGAACCATTTCCATTTGGAGAGCAGGAAGAGCAGGATGTCGATGATGTTGACATCCTGATCGTTTCTGCCGGTGGTATTGTTTGTCTGCATATTCGTTGATTATAGGTGTGACGGGAGGACTAGTCTTTTCTGAGTGTCGAGGTTGCCCAGATGACGGAGCTCGCGGCTGTGATGGCGCTCATGAACATTGTGGCGATCTGCATGCTCCTGTCCTCTCTGTCCTTCTTGCCGAACTTAGGCTGCACGTAGATGATGTCGTTCTGCTGCAGGAAGAAACAAGGCGACTGGAGGATGTTGCTGTTGCGGATGTCGTGGAAGTAGATCCGCTTGTCGCCGTTCTCCTCCCGGATGACGGCCACCCTGTCGAGCCTTGCCTTGTTGGTCAGGTCGCCCGCGTTGGCGATCGCCTCCAGCAAGGTGATCCTGCCGCTCTCCACGGTGAACGTTCCGTTCTTGCTCACGGCTCCCCAGACGGTGTACTTGAAGTTGAGGAACTCCATGCTCACTATGGGAGCCTTGATGTAGTCGCCGTCGATGATCAGATTCTTGATCCTGTCCGAGGCCTGGCTCAAGGTGAGTCCTTCAAGATGGATGTTTCCAAGGATAGGAAACTCGATGTTTCCCTTGGCGTCGACCTTGTAGCCCGGCTCGTTGGCCGCCGGGGATGACGAGGCTGTTCCGTCCGAGGACATCTTGAACGAGCCGCTCTGGATGTTGAACGGGATGGCGAGCTCCGGCTGCTTGCAGCTGACCGTGATGCTGAGCCTGTCGTTGGCTTGGATGACGGCCTCGTGGGCGGAATCAAAAGGATACCCTGTGCCCGGGGTCATGTCGTTGAGGTAGACGTACTTCTTCGCCGATCCGCAGGAAACGGCCATGCCCAGAAGCGGGATCAGAAGCAGTTGTGACAATCTAGTCTTCATTTTATGATCGATTTTATATTCTTATGACAAACAATGGCGGACTCATCGTCCGGAAGGCAAGTGAGCTCTCCGACCGGAACCCGTTCCGAAAGTCTTGTGAGTGTGTCGTATAGCATCGACTGTAGGTTGGCGTCGCTGTGGATCACGGAGCAGCTCGGAAGCAGCGCGACGAAGGCGGCGACATCCTCTTTTTCCGTGAATATGTCGGCGTCTCCCTGCCTGAGGCGGACGAACCCTCCCACGGGGGCGGACTCGTCGCGGTAGCACGGGGTCTTCCCGCTCCAGGGGGTGCCGAACGCGACGGGCGATCCGTCGATCAGCCTGACGGCGGGATTGTCGTCGTTCAGCAGGTGTGATCCGGGAATATTCTTGAGCCACAGCCTTGCGTGGGTGCTTTTGCCCGTGCCGCTTTTCCCGAGGAAGAGATAAGCCTTTCCGTCCGACACGACGGCGGACGCATGGATCGACAGCCCCTCGCGGAGGATGACCGCCTGCGCGAACGCGATCCGGAGCATGGAGGAAAGAATGCTGCCGGCGGTGGCGGCATCAGTCCTGATAGATGCGTAAACACTTGAGAATGAAGCGTTTGCTATGAACGTACCCAAGACCTTTCCGTCCCGGCTGCCGCTTAGTTCGACGCAGTAGCGTCCGTCCTCTGTCCTCAGAAGCCTGGTGTGTCCCATGTCGTTGTCATCCGTTTCGACTTCCTTGGCATCTGACGGAATCTCAAGGGGTTCCGCCTGTAGTATGAGGCGGAGCAGCTCCCGGTGCGGCTCCGATGCGGACATCTCACGGTGCGGCTCCGGCGCGGACATCTCCCCCGAAGTGGCGCGGAAGTCCTTGAACGACGGCAGAAGCGCCTCGATGTCAATTCCTACCGGAGCGATGACCGAAAAAGTCAGTCCCGCCACCTTGTATGAATATGTCCGTGTCCTCTCCATCATTTGTCTTCTGAATCGGCCTTTGCTCAAGTCCATGACTGTACAAAAGTCGTTATTATTTTCTGAATTGTCCCTTGGCAAGGTCAAAAACTGTCCAAAACGCCTCTTTCGGAGCGAACCGCAAAGAGAATCCTGTCCTCCGCAGAAACATCCCCGCCGTCCCCAGCTTTCTCTTGAGCACACCGCTCTTTCCGCTCGCCGGGCCTGCCGAGACAACCGTCCCTGCCGAGGCACCCGTCTCCCGGTGCTGCCCGAAATTCCCGCCTTCCTCCACGATCCTCCAGAGCGCCCCGTAAGGCACAATCTTCTCTGAATATGGCAGTTCCGCCTCCGGCAGTCCAATCACTCCCACCAGGAACGAATGCAGCAGCCTGCTCCATTTCACAATCCCGACACGGCGGTAGAACGCTAGGATCCGCCCGCCATATTCATCAATCTTTCCCTCCTCGCTGATCCTGTGGTACGCCATCGCAAGGTCGCAGATCTGACGTAGCCCGATCCCTCTGCCGAGCGCATGTTTAAGAATATGCGAGTTCAGCATCAAGGCGTTGAGGGCAGGGGAAGGCACCCTCAAGCCGTCCGCGATGTCCGTCGGGACGAATTCCCGTGTCTCGTCCAGCTCGCCGGACAGCCTGATGGCGGCAGGGGAGCGCAGGTCGATGATCGCAGGATGATGCTCGACATCGATGCCGTGCCATTCGTAGGTCTGGCTCCCGTCCGGCATCCGCGTCACCGTCACGCCGTGCCTCCTCACCAACTCCACCGCCTTGTCATCCATTGTTTCCCCTGTCACCTTGGCGGGATCAGCGACCGGAAGAGGTGATTCTTTTCCCGGTCGCGGAGCCTGTCGGAGCGGCTGCCTTTCCGGAAAATAAAAATCAATGTCCCCGCACTCACGGTGCGAAGGCTCAGGATAAAGCGCCGCGACCCCCTGGCCTTTCTGCAGCACCGGCCTAAGCCCTTCACTGACAAACAGTCCGGTGAGATCCTTAAGCGCGGCGTTCATCCGCCCGCTGAACTCCTCGATGGCATCCGCGATGACAATCCATTTGGCGAAAACCGCCGGTGAAGGCTGAAGCGTCTCGGGAAGAAGACAGATCCCGTCAAAGACTATTCCGGAGACCGACTGTCTTCTGGACATGGCGAACACCCGCTCCCATTCCTCCTCATCCAGCGGAAACAGTCCCCGGTTCTCGGGAAACTTTCCCCACAGACCCGCCCTTAGCAGGACGAGGAAAGCATCCCGCACTCTTTCCATTTCGCTAAAAGATTATGCACATCGTTCCTCGCCGTCTGGATGTCAACCTCATACTCTCCGCAGAGACATTCCGCCATCTCCTCCTCCGTGAAGTCCATGTCTGAAAATCTCTCCCAGAGCAGGGCGGCCGTCTCGTTCAGGGTGATCACGTCGGTCATGTTGGCCTTGCCGCCGACAGCCTTGACGATCATGTACTTGCCGCCGATCCGGCGCAGGTTTAATGTGGAGTCCAGTCTCATTGTCTTAGAAGATCTTACCGCCAAGAATGGAGGTGACGGTCTTGAATATGATCTGTGTGTCCCTCCACAGCGACCTGTTCTCAAGGTAGTCCAGATCCATCTCAAGTCTTGTCAGCATTTTCTCAAGTGTGCCGGTGTAGCCGTTCGTAAGCGTGGCCTCGGAAAACAGCCCCGGACGAAGCTCGTAGAGACGCTCGTAGTCAGGGTTGACCTCCATTATCTTGTCGATGTAGTATTTTCTTTCCGGCCTCGGCCCGACGAAACTCATGCTCCCCCTGGCGACGCACCAAAGCTGAGGAAGCTCGTCCAGATGATGATCCCTGAGGAACTTACCGACCTTGGTCAGCCGCTCGTCGTTCTCCTGGCAGAGTTTCGGCTTGCCGTCCGCCTCTGAGGAGTTGTTCATTGTCCTGAACTTGTACAGCGTGAAAGGCTTGCCTCCCTTCCCGATCCGTTCCTGCGAGAAAATCACAGGCCCCTTGCTGTCGCATTTGATGATGATCATGATGATAAGGAAAAGCGGGGAAAGACAATCATTCCGCAAATGCTTGCGATGCAGTCAAAAAATCTTTTCAGGTTTTCGTCAATAGTACTCATACTTGTTCTAGGCAATGTCGCGGACATTTCGTTTGTTGTTGACATAGTATTTTCACTCATTTTGTCTGTTATGGCTCTTGGTAGGATCTACTGTTTAGTGCAAAGATAATGTTTCCGCGTAAATATTCAAGCATCTTGAGATCATTTTTTCTTTTGTGAAGTTCTCCGCGAAGCGTTTTTCCGCCCCCGCGCTGAACTTTTTCCACGTCGCCTCGTTGTCTGTGATGGTGAGGATCGCCTCTGCGATGGCCTTGCTGTCCCGTGGTGCGACGTTTATTCCCGAGACCCCGTCCTCGTTTACCCAGGAGACTCCTGATTCCGGAATCTTTGTGGCGACCACCGGTCTTCCCGCAGACATCGCCTCGATCTGGACTATTCCGAAAGCCTCCGTCTTCATAACGCTGCTCATGCAGAACAGTTCGCAGGCTCCGTAGTAGGATGCCAGGTCTTCCTGCGGAACCTTGCCCAGCAGTTTGACCCGTCTTCCGACGCCAAGCTCGTCGATCTCTCGCTGGAGGCTCTCCCGCAGCGGGCCTCCACCTCCTATCAGGATCATGAAACTGTCATCGAGGTACTTTGCCGCCTCGATCAGATAGCGGTACCCCTTGTATTCCACAAGCCTCCCGAGCGAGAAGATGATCCGCCGCCCGGAATATTCATTTCTGATCTCCTGCTCCCTCGCGCTGTCGCTGATGACCGGCTCGATTCCGATAGGGATGCAGCGGCATTTCTCCTGTACTCCCTGAAGGTAAGGTGATTCCGCAAGGTAGACAGGAGTCGTCCCCACGATGGTGTCGGCTCTTTTGATGAGCCAATTCTGAATCGGCAGATAGAATCTCAAAAGCGCTTTTTGCGAGAGTATGTCGCTGTGCCAGTGAAGCACCACCTTCCCTTTGTAGCCCGACAGCCTGAGCGCCATCGCCGCCATCGGGTCCGGATGATGGATGTGGATGATGTCATAGTCCTTGGCGATCCGCCTGAGCCGCGTGACCATCGACGGCGCGATCGTGGTTTTGGCCGCCTCGATCAAAGTCCTGTGGCAGAGTATCCTCCCGTGCGGATTAAGCCGGATGACCTCCGTCCCCCTCCCGTCGCTTCCCGCGCACATCATATC
>ERZ1023633.110-NODE-110-length-33987-cov-38.703584_pt1 | contig 33987 bp, 25 predicted proteins | sample MGYA00380333_ERZ1023633 | MGnify/ENA primary metagenome ERZ1023633 (study PRJEB33179, sample SAMN07448972) | human gut metagenome | biome: Human-gut; feature: Human associated habitat; material: Faeces | host: Homo sapiens | place: India: Bhopal | collected...
ATAGTATATGTTTTTGAGTTAGTTAGTATCTCCGGTCGCACAACAGCTGTTGTGCATGCGTAGGTCAACTGTTATGCGCCAACTGTAATTTAGACTTATGACGCCTCCTCTTTGTCATTTGGTACATACAGAATGGCATTTCATACAAGGTAGGTTTAGATATTTGGCTGATAGAAATAATCTTCTTACTTTTGCGCTCGTAATCGGGAAGCGATAGAAAAGAAAAAATCGTGGAACGTGGAAAATGAAGTATAACCCTTTAATATATAATAAGGTATGAAGAAGATTATGATTTCGTTGATGATGGTAGTAGCTGCCACCACAACCAGTTTTGCAAAGAGTAACAACACCGATGTGGCAAATGCCGTAAAGAGCGTAGCCGAGCAGGTGAAACAGGCACCATCCGGTACAGTGTATGGTGTAGTTGAAAACACCAAGCACCACATCACCGTAGCTACTCCTTTCGGAAAGTACACCATTGAGAAGAAGGACGGCGGCGTCAGCTTTATGGGAATGTCGGCAAAGCTGGTATCATCGAAGAATGGCTTTTATAAAGTCAATACATCTCTTGGTAATTTTACGGTGAATGCCAGAAAGGGGACGGTGGTAAAGAACTAAACGGAAAAGGAAGATAGGAAAGTTTTAGGTATTATATAGGCATCGGAGCTGTCATGGAATAGGAATGTGGAAGTTTTATCTTTTCGGCAGTGGCGGCATCCGATGCCTTTTTCTTATCCTTTTGAGAAAAATAGAGCATTTTAGAAAAAAAATGGCTAAAAGTTTGGCAGTATCAAGAATATTGCTTACTTTTGCGGTAGGAGTTGGAGCAGACGGAAAAGAACGGCTGCGATGAAGACTCAAATGAATGAGCGTATTGAACGTTAGTCTTGAAATAGAAATGTGGAAATTTCAAAATTCAACTATGACAAACAGCAATACGGCTCACGCTATGGGATTATTGTATCCATTTCTCTATAGGAGGAAGGTTCCGATATACCTTTTGGCGTGGGCTATTGTTAGTTGCTAGTTGAAAGGTCTTTCCACAACCTCTATTTCGGCGACCGAACAATAGTCCCACGTTTTTTCATTGAAAACTTAATGACCGATAGCTACTTCTGGGAACAAGTCTGCGATGTAAATGGTAAATATGGATAGTCAATTTATCGTATTCAATACAAAGACGGAACTCTTAAGATTAGATGTTTCCAAAATTGTTTATTTCGAAGGAGATGGCAATTATACACAGATTGTTACTATTAACAAGCTGAAGGCTGTTGTTTGTCTGAATTTGACTCAGATGGAGAAGTATTTGGCCGAGCATCTTGTAGATTGCAAGAGTATTTTTATGCGAGTGGGTAAGCGCTTTATCATCAACACTGGCTACATCTATCAGGTCAATACGCAAAAGCAACAGTTGATATTATCAGATTATGAGCATTTTGCTTTTGCTTTAGGTATTTCCAAGGAAGCCTTGAAGCAAATGAAGGATTTACTCATAACTAAAAAATAAACTAATCAAGCAAAGAATTTTATGGAATTAATCATTGGACGTGATGCTAGTACATCTCAATTGAGAATAACAATGGGACAACAATCCAAGACTTTTGGGAGTGCTGGATGTGTTCCTATGACTGTGAGCCGTCAACATTGTAGTTTGACCATTAATCCAGATGGTTCTTATAGAATTACGAATCTAAAACCTCAGAATGTTACTTTTGTCAATGAAGTGGAAATAATGGCAAAGACTATCATGGAAAAGGATAAAATAGAACTTGGTCCAAGCAAATTTTTGGTTAGTTGGGATTGGATAAAGAGTTTTGTTCCTCAAATGGTAGATTTTCGTCCATTGCAGCGTGTTTGGGAAGAATATGATGAACATAAACTTGATCAGCAAATTGCTGACCGCAAGTTTAATTCTCTTCGTGGCATTACTGGTTTGATTACTATGGGAGCCATCGCTTTGAGTATCATTTTCCCAGAATTTAGAGAGACTCCTCTTTATATAGGTTTGTATCTCTTAGGTATTTTGATTTCTGTAGGCTTTACTGTAAAAGCATATAAGGATTCTTCTAAGGGACCGTTAAGGCAGAAGCAGTTGACTGAAGAGTTTCAGCAGCATTATGTTTGTCCTCATTGTCATCACTTCCTGGGCTTTCTGTCTTATGGAGTTTTAATGCAGAATGAGGCTTGTCCTTATTGCAGGGCTAAAATCAAAAAGTGATTTTGTACAATAGAAGATAGGTTTTGTGTAATGAGCACAGAATTAGCACCTATCTATTTATTATTTCACTATATTTGCACCAGTTATAATTTTAAAACGTATGATTATGGCACAGAATGAAGAAACATTGTATTTCGATAATATACATCCTAAAGTAAGACAGGAAAGTAAAGATAAAACTCAGAACGCTGCTGATAAGGCAACTTGGAAGAAAGTGGCGGTAAGTGGAGCTGCTGGTATCTTGTTAGGTGCAAGTGCTATGTATGCCACAGATGCCTTTGCTGCAAATACAGAAGAAACTCCCGATACAAAACCGGAAGGGGAGAATCCATCGCAAGATGCTGCTACAGCTAATGATAATGCCTCTATCAAGGTAGCTGAGAGTCATGATAAGCAGAGCTTTAAGGAGGCTTTTGATGCCGCTAGAGCCGAAGTTGGTCCTGGTGGCGCTTTCCATTGGCATGGTAATATCTATAGTACTTATACCGAGGAAGAGTGGAACAACATGACAGATGCAGAAAAGAACGACTATGCTCAGGCTGTAAAACCAGAAGTACGTGCAGAAGAAATGAATGCTGCACCTCATCAAACTGAAGATGTTGCTGTGGTATCTCATTCTTCTCATGCAGACCAGGATGTATCTGTTGCTCACAATGATGCAAATTTGCATCAGGCAAGTGATGTGCAGGTGGCTGATGACCAAAATGCAGATGTTCATTTGGTTAATGCGGGTGAAGTTCAGCTTGCTGATGGCTCCATGGCTACAGTGGGTGTCTTCGATGTGGATGGTCAGGAAGTGAGTGTAGTAGATTTTGATCAAGATGGAAATCCTGATGTTGCGATTTGTGATGCCAATGGCAATGGAAGTATTGACGTTGGTGAAGCAGTTGATTTGCATACAGGACAAGTGATTACTCCAAGTGGTAGTGATTTCGCTGATGCCGGAGTTGATGATTCTGCTGATCCAAATCTCCAAACTGCATCCTTGGAGAATCCTGATGTTGCTCCTGATATGCCAGACTATATGTCTGATGCTGATATTCAGATGGCATAAACATTGATTAAAATAGATGGTGGAATGGAAACTAAAAGAATCAAATGTCCGAGTTGCGGTGTATTGCTTGACGTGAGAAATTCTCAAAACGAAGCGGTTAAGATGATTACTTGTCCTCAATGTAAAACTCTGCTGAGAGTGATGTTCTCACAGCAACATGCTGCAACTCCGCAATCTTTTGGGGAAACAGAATATGTTGGTAATAGCAATGGTGAGACTCAGTATGTGAATCGAGATAATGGAGAAACTCGTTACGTTGGACATTCCTCTTCTCCTTCTCAATCTGATGAAACAATCCTTGCAGGCAAGAAAGAAGAGGTTACTCCTGGTTATTTGCTCTATGGTGGTCAGAAGTATCCGTTAGGGTTCGGCAATAATGTGATAGGTCGCAAGGCTACTACTTCGCAGGCAACTGTACAGATTGCTACTGATGATAGATATATGAGTCGTCAGCATCTTGCCATCCAGGTATGTAAGGTTTCTACGGACAATGTTAGGGTTGTGGTATCAAACTACCATAATAAAAATGCCAGTTATGTGAATGGACAATTATTGAACGAGGGTGACCAGCTCATATTGTTAGAAGGAAGTATCATCAAGATGGGTAACACAACCGTTGTTTATCATCAAAAATAAAGCTAACAATGAGAATCAAGATATATCAGCCTTTAGCTATCCATGAGTTGGGTAAAAGGGCGAACCAGGAAGATAGCATCTATCCAATAGAGGGCAAAGCAACGGAGAATGACCGTTTGTTTTTGCTCTGTGATGGTATGGGTGGACATGAGCATGGAGAGGTGGCAAGCCAAAGTATTTGCAAAAGTCTTTCTTCGTTTTTGTTGCAGCATGCAGTTGCTTCCGAAGGCTTGGAAGATAAGTTGCTATCTGATGCTTTGGCGTATGCCTACGAAGAACTGGATAAACTGGCTATTGCGGGAGATTCCCGTCAGATGGGAACAACTTTAACTTTGCTGTATTTTCACAGTAATGGATGTACGGCAGCCCATATTGGAGATAGTAGAATATACCATCTCCGTCCATCTTCGCATACCATATTATATAAGAGTCGTGACCATTCCCTGGTGTATGATCTTTATCAGGCAGGTGAGTTGACCTATGAGGAGATGAAGACCTTTCCACAGAAAAATGTCATCACCCGTGCGATGATAGCTGGAGATAGAAATCATCCAAAACCTGATGTTATCCATATTTCAGATATTCAGCCAGGTGATTACTTCTATATTTGTTCTGACGGCATGTTGGAACAGATGGAGGATGAGGAGCTGTTGGATGTCTTCTCTGCGAATGTTCGTGATGAAGAGAAGCGACAGATGCTGATTTCAGAAACCTCAGATAATAAAGATAATCATTCAGCTTATATAGTACACATCAAAGAGGTGAGTCATGACGAGGCTGATGTGAGTCTTGTAAATGGAGAGCCTACGGCGAAATGCAATGCTTTGAATATCAAGCCTGAGGTGGAAGAGGTGACTGCTTCTCCTGATGTTGAAGTCGTAAAGCCTGCTGGTACACCGCCGCCTGTTCCTGATAGTGTGAGAGTTACGATTGAGAATAAGCAGAAAAGAAAGAAACATTTGTTTGTTGCTTTCATAGTAATAGTGGCGTTGGCAGTTGTAGGAATGTTTGGATATGGCTACTATAGCAAGCATAAAGCAGAGGCTGCTTTGCTTGATTCTCTTCATGAAGATTCTATGATGACCGTGAAAGAGTTTAATAGCCAGCAAGAGTCAAAGACAGATACAACAAAACCAGATTCAATAAAGTAAGATACAATAAAAATGGACGAACTAAATAATCAAAATATGCTCCAAGTAGGAACCATCCTACACGGAACTTACAAGATAGAAAGCTACTTATCATCTGGTGGCTTCGGCAATACCTATTTAGCAAAGAACATCGAGTTTGATGAGACTTATGCCATCAAAGAGTTCTTTGTAAAGGGTGTGTGTCAGCGTGATGGTAATAGCACTACTATTAGTGTAAGCAATGCCGAGAATACCAATAGCTTTGAGCAACAGCGAGAGAAGTTCAAGAAAGAAGCTCGCCGTCTCCGTAGTCTCAACAATCCTCATATTGTCAAGGTCTATGACCTTTTCGAGGAGAATGGTACTGCATATTATGTGATGGATTATGTGGATGGAGAAAATCTATCTGTACGTTTGAAGCGTACCAATGCACCTTTAGCAGAGTCTGAGGTTCGCAATTACTTGAATCAGATATTGGATGGTCTTGAGGCGATTCATAATGAAGGTATGTTCCATCTTGACATCAAGCCTGCCAATATTATGGTGGATAGTCATGATGTAGTCAAGTTGATAGACTTTGGTGCAAGTAAGCAGCAGAGTACGGTAGGTGGTGCTACAATGAGTACAGGTATCAGTTATACGAATGGCTATGCTCCTAGTGAACAAATGGCGCAGAGCTATGATAAGTTCGGACCATGGACAGACTTCTATGCCCTTGGTGCTACTATGTATAAGTTGCTTACCAATCAAGACCCTCCATCAGTTTCTGACCTTTCTGAAGACGAGACAGAGGACAAGCATCTTGCCCTCCCAATGCCTAATGTCTCTGAGGAAATGAAGAGGCTGGTTGTTTGGATGATGCAAGTGAATAGATTGAAGAGACCGAAGAATGTTGGGGAGATAAGACGTATCTCGCAACAGGCTTCTGTTGCAACTTCTAACTGTGAAGATACAAAAGCGTTTAGTCCTCATCAATCTTATGCTAATCCGGTTAGTGATAATGAAGAGACGGTTTGGACAGGTAAAACAGAAAAAGTAGAGGTGAATAAAACTTCTTCAGTTGATATATCAAAGTCAGCTATGGGAAAAAAGAAAAAAATCTTGTTAAGCATTTTTTGTTTTTCTATTTTGTGTTCTGCAATTTACCTTGTATATGCTAAAATGCAACGTGATAAAGTTATTGCTAATATAATTAGTAATATGGTTGAGATAAATGATGTCGATACTAAATATTCGATAAATAAATTTGAGGTAACTCAAGAAGAATGGGAAGCTGTAATGGGGAATATCTTTTATGCTCCCAAAACATTACATGCTCAGTTAGGAATGTTTTTACCACACAATAAACCTGGCAAGGAAAGTAATCCTTCTGCATTTAAAGGTGATTTTTTACCTGTGGATAATGTCCGCTGGAGTGATTGTGAAAAATTTATTGAAAGGTTAAATTTGATAACAGGGCATCATTTCAGATTACCTACTACTTCTGAATGGATATATGCAGCTAAAGCAAATACGAATATGAAATATTCGGGAAGCGATAATTTGAATGAAGTGGCATGGATTGATAAAAATTCTAATAATACGACACATAAAGTAGGAACTAAAGCACCCAATCGTTGGGGATTATATGATATGTGTGGTAATGTGATGGAATGGACACAAGAAAAGAATTTATGTGGTGGAGGGTTTAATTCAGAATCAGAATATACTGATATTTTTGAAATTTCTAAGCCTTCTTTTGGTCCAATGAATTCTCAAACTTGTGATGCGTCAATTGGATTTAGATTAGCTGAATAATTTATTTTGTGTAAAAAATATATAATGAAAGTAAACAATTACAAGGCATATAAGGTTATTTTGCTAGCAACGTTGGCAAAAGAAGAGTACCCTAATTACGGGACAGGAAAAAATTTGCCTTTGAGAATATGGGATATGAATTCCTTGGATAAAGGAACAATAGAAAAGAATTTAAAATTTGAGAAGATTCGTAAGGAAAACTATGCTTCTTTGCCATCAAGAATAAAAAACAACATATTTGTTTTTGCAAATAAAGATTATGCTAATAAATGGATTGCACAAATCTATGGTAAAATTTCAGACTATTTACTCTTGGAATTAAGTCTTGATGGTGAAATAACATGGTTTGAAGCTACGGACTATTATGAGGATAAACCTGTGGAATATTGGACAAGCGCTAGTGATAATCCTCTTGACTCGCAAACGACAGAGGGCTTATTTCGTGGTGTTGCCAAAATAGAGAAAGTTGTATGTCGTAAATTTGATATAAAATGAATGTAAATAAAGCAAAAGAATATGCTGATGGCAAAGTTGTCGAAGCATTAAATCAAGTTGTAGAAAATGCTTATCTGGCTGGTTATAATGCGGGCTATCAGGATGGTATTAATAAGGTGGTAAAAGATTCCGCATTGGAAAAAACTGAGTATGTTGACTTAGGGCTTCCAAGTGGAACTCTTTGGGCATCTAGCTATGTTGAGGATGAAAAAGGTAATGCCATTTATTTGACTCAAGAGGAGAGTAAAGCTTATAATCTACCTACCTTAGAGCAATGGGATGAATTACAAAGAAAGTGTAAATGGAACGAGAATACAGAAAAGAATTGGACAGAATATGGTAATTACAATTATCATAGTTGGGCAATCTGTTTAGGTCCGAATGGTAATAAAATCACTTTCGAATTAACAGGACTTTATGAGGAATTTTCTCATTGTTCGCAAACGGGAGAGGCTTTGTTTTGGCTTAAAGACTCAGATGGTTGTGGCAGAAATTCTGCAAAGATTACTCTGAATGATTTGGAATTAGATACCAATAGTACCTTTTCCGGATATAAATTATGTCTGCGAACAGTCAAATAGTAGAACTCTATCATTGATTGTATAAAAACATTGTGGAGAAATTATGGGGCAACTAAATAATAATGCCGTTCTTAGCAATGGCAAATACAGACTAGAAAAGATCCTTGGTCAGGGTGGTTTCGGTATTACCTACATGGCAATAATGAAAGAAACAGTTTCGGGTTCTTTGGGTAATATGGAGGTCGATGTACCTGTGGCAATCAAGGAGTTCTTTATGAAGGACACTTGTGAGCGAGAGGAAGGGACGGGGAAGATAACCGTTCCTTCTCAGGGAAGTCGTGCCGTAGTAGAGTTATATCACAAGAAGTTTGTTAAGGAAGCAAAGAACCTTGCACAGATGAATCATCCTCATATCGTTAAAGTTGTAGATGTGTTTGAGGAAAATGATACGGTTTATTATGTAATGCAATATTTGAGTGGTGGCTCATTGGCTGATTATGTGAAGCAGCATGGTGCTTTGGATGAGGCAATAGCCATTAAGTATATCCAACAAATAGGTTCGGCATTGGAGTATATGCACCAAAAGCATATTTGTCATTATGATGTAAAGCCAAGTAACATCCTGCTTGATGATAAAGGTGGTGCTATGCTTATTGACTTTGGAATCTCAAAAGGCTATACAGAAGAAGGGCATCAGACTAGTTCTACTCCCGTAGGAATTAGTGCTGGCTATGCTCCTTTGGAACAGTACCAACAGAGTTTGCAGGATTTCTCTCCTGCAACAGATGTTTATGGTCTTGCTGCAACTTTGTTCTATTTGCTTACTGGTAAGAATCCTCCTGAAGCTAGTATTGTCTTGAATGAAGGAATAGGAGATAAGCCTATTGGTATTTCTGATACTGTTTGGCACGCTATAGAGCAAAGTATGAATCCTCGAAAGAAGGATAGAGTGCAAACTGTATCAGAATTTTTGAAGTTGATGAATTGTATGATGCCTACTATCGCTTCAGAAGTATTGGCTAATCAAGAGGAAACACAAGTCTTGCCTCAAAAGCTTTCTGGCAATATTGATGATACTTATGAACAGACGATAGTTGCTCCAAAGAACGAAGAAAATGTGGAATATATCGATGAAGAAGTCAATACATCAAATTCTAGAAAAATCATTCTTGTGATACTGGCTGTTCTCGTAATTGGTTGTGTTTATGCTTTCGTGAAATGTCAAGGAAATAATGAGGCAATAGAAAAGACAGCACCAAATATTGAAACAACTGTAGAAGAAAATGATAAAAAGCTAGGTGCTGAACAAAATGTAAATAACGAACAGCAGAACTATAATACACCCCAAGATTCGCAGGAAAAAGTATATGATGTCGTTGAAGAGATGCCTTCATTTCCTGGAGGACAAAGCGCCTTGATACAGTATCTTGGCAATAATGTTCAATATCCGATTGAAGCACAGGAAAATGGTGTTCAAGGTAGGGTGATTATCAGCTTTGTGGTTGAAGATGATGGAAGCATTTCTCATGTGAAAGTTGTTAAACCTGTAGATCCAGTTCTTGACAGAGAAGCTATGCGTGTAGTAGAATCTATGCCTGAATGGATTCCGGGTAAGCAAAATGGAGAGTGCGTGCGAGTAAAATATAGTGTACCTGTTGTTTTTAGGTTAAAATAGAAAAAAATCATTTGAATATTATTGGAGTTCTAGCAGAGCTCATTACGTGAATGCCTATTATCCTTATTTTAATGAAGAAGATTCTGATTTAACGTATGAGCCAATTCAGACTCTGCGTTCAATAAGACCTGTTTGTAATTAGCAAGAATAGCGGGCAGGATCGTTATTTTATCATTCTGCTCGCTAATAATAATGAGTTTGTCATGAAACGAATTTTATCCATAATAGCCATGTTTTTGTTTGGCATTTTGTTTTTGCAAGCAAAAACCTATATCGTGTGTGTTGGTATTGCCGATTATCCCGGTCGTCAGAACGACCTTCGGGTAAGTGCGAATGATGCCAAGACCATATCGGGTATCTTTACCAAGAATGGTAATGCTACGGTTGATTGTTTTGTCAATACAGACGTTACGATCAAAAAGGTATGTACGGCAATGCGTAATACATTTGCCAAGGCTTCGCCATCAGATGCTATTATCCTATACTTTAGTGGTCATGGTGTGCCTGGTGGATTAGTGTGTTACGATGGAGTTTTGTATTACTCTTCCGTATTGAGCATTATGAGACAGAGTAAAGCTCAGCAGAAAATGATTTTCGTGGATGCTTGCTTTGCAGGGAAAATGAGAAATACGAATAAGAGGAATACTAACTATTCCAAAGAGAATGTGATGTTCTTCCTCTCTTCCCGTTCAACGGAGAAATCTTTAGAAACTCCGAGACAGACAGGTTTCAAGAATAGTCTGTTTACTGTGTTCTTGGAACGTGGCTTGCGAGGTGGTGCTGATACAAACAAGGATAGAGTTATCACGGCTAAGGAAATCTATAATTTCGTGCATCAGGGAGTAGTCGAAGCATCAGGGAATCGTCAACATCCCGTAATGTGGGGTAAGTTTGATGGGAATATGCCAGTAATAAAATGGTGAATATCCTTAAATTCGTTCACGGAAATCTAGATATACATAAAATATGGTATTACTTTTAATACTTTTAACGCAAAATATTTGCTTAAAAGTATTATTATTCGTACCTTTGCCTGCGTAATCAAAACATTCAATGATATGAAAAAGTACAAAGTCAAAGATGTTTTGCAGATGTTGAAGAAAGATGGTTGGTATTTGGCGAGAACCAAGGGTGACCATAGACAATTCAAGCATCCTTCCAAGCCTGGAACCGTAACGATTAGAGGTAAGGAAAATGAAGTGCTGAATCAATTTCTTCTTAATAGCATCTGGCACCAGGCAGGTTGGAAGTAATACTTCCACAGCCTTGGTGCATTCGCTTTTTGAATTAATAATGATTTTAAAGTAGCACATTATGGAAAAGATTATTGTTAATGTTGCGTGGTGCGACAAGAATTTTGGCGGTTCTCTTGGTAGTAATGTACCTGGTGCGGTAGTTTTTACAGCACCAACCTTTGAAGCTTTGCAAAAGGAGGCAAAGGATAGTTTGGAGTTTCATGTTGAAGGTCTTCTTGAAAATGGAGAAGAGGTTCCTGGATGGCTGAAGAATGGCGATTATGAGTTTGTGTATAACTATCAGGATGCAACTACTCTTTTGAAGGCATATTCTCCATACGTTTCTCTAGCGGCAATTAGTCGTGCTTCTGGAATAAACCAAAGTCTTTTATCACACTATGTAAATGGATTGAAGAAACCACGTGAGCAGCAGCGTAAACGTATTGTTGATGGTCTTCATAAAATAGGATCAGATTTACAATCAATTATGTGTGTATGAATTTTGCACAACGGATGCTTGAAGAATGTGGTCAAGCATCCGTTGTGTCCTTTCGCCTGGTCGTTTTGGCTGGTGTTGGTCTGGGAATCATGTATGTGGTGTCGCCATATAAGGTGAAGCGATGGGTGGGCATCGCTTCATCTTATTCTGATGTGTTCGTTGATAGATTGAAAGGGCAACCTTATACTCGTGGCGGATATGACGGCATTGATGTGTCGAAACACAATGGAGTTATCAAGTGGAAGGAAATAGCGAAGAACAAGCGAATCAAGTTCGTTTATATCAGAGCTACACATGGTAAGGGATATGTGGATCGACATTATCGCCGAAATATCAGACTGGCTCGTAAATATGGGTTGAAGGTGGGATCTTATCATCTGATGTCTGCCGGCTCTTCAGTAACTGCTCAGTTCCGGGATTTCCAAAAGATGGTGAAGAAGAGTGAGCAGGACTTGATTCCTGTATTGGATGTGGAGGAGAAAGGCATCCAGGGAAGATGGAAGGGACGACAGCTGCAGGATAGCATACAGGTGTTTGCTGATTTGGTGAAGAAACACTATGGCAAGTATCCTATCATCTATAGCAACGAGAGCTTCTATAATAAGGAGATGGGGGCGAAGTTCAATCGTTATTATCTCTTCATCGCCAATTATAACTCCCGACAACCCTCTATCGACGGCAGAGGAAAGTGCAATATCTGGCAGTATTCAGAAACCGGACATTTGCATGGTATTGGAGAAAGGGTAGATTTAAGCAGATTCATGAATGGTACAACCATCAAGGATTTGATGCTATAGGCATTGGTGATTTCATACACATAAGCGAGTATTTGCTACAATCCAACAAAGTTTTGTGCAGGTTTTTTCCTCCTTTGAATCTTTCATGCAAAATAACTACAGTATGTAAATACTAACTAGGAATAAGATAGAAGATTGACAAGTAGAATTAGGAATAGAGAAAATAATTGTCAACTTACAATAGGAATAAGGAACTATGTAGTCAACTAAATATAGGAAACTACAGATATAAGGGAGAGCATTCTCGTCAAAAACCGCGTTCATACCATGCTCATCAAGCGGTCCCTCGGGGAACACGTGATGGGGAGCTGGTGAACAAGAGACGGGCAACGAGGGATCACGAGGCGGGCAACGAGTGCCCAAACCGAGAACCACAATTTGGGCAATATAAAAAAAAAGTTGAAATATATAAACAACAAGGGTGAGTCAAGAGTCAAAGACTTTTGATTCACCCTTTATCTTTATTATAAAATGATTTCCAACAGACTAATCTAATCCCACAGACACTTGTCCAATTCTGCACAAATAGCAGCTTTCTGTAAATGCTGACCAATAAAGACAATCTTAATCATACGGTCGCCAACCTCAGGATCCCATTCCTTTCGAAGTTGTTCTTCTCGCTGAAGAAGCTCTTCCAACTGATCCTTAGGCATTGTAGCCAACCATTGTCCAGCCTGCTTAACAGTTTTCTGCTTACCAGCTTGTTCAAAGACATAACACATATCTTTTTCGTCAGCAAAATAGCAGATACCTTTAGCTCTTACAACATCGCGAGGCCATTTTCTGGCGACAAACTCATCAAACAAACTCAAGTCGAATGGCTTACGGCTGTAATAAACGAATGTTCCAATGCCATACTCTTCAGCTTCACCTTCCTCATGGTCGTGATCATGATGGTGGTGATGATGCTCGTGACCATGTTGATGTTCATGCTCGTCTTCATGATGGTGGTGATGATGCTCATGCTCGTCGTGATCTTCTTCATCATGATGTTCATGATCATCTTCATCATGATGATGTTCATCTTCTTCCTTCCCATTACGCTCAGCTTCGATTTCCTGTATCCAACCAGCAGAAGTAGCAACAGTATTCCAATCAAACTTTTTAGTATTTACGATTTTATCCAAATCGACATCACCATAATTGCATTCAAAGATTTCTGCCTTAGGTTGGATAGCACGAATGATCTGTTTCAGTTTCTCCAGTTCCTTTGGTTCAACCTCAGCAGCCTTATTCAAAAGGATGATATTACAGAACTCGATTTGCTGAATAACCAATGAAGCCAAATCCTCCTCATCGATATTATCCTTCATCAGATCATCGCCATTAGCAAATTCATCTTTCATACGGAGAGCATCCACTACCGTAACGATACTATCGAGACGGAGCACACCATTCTTGATATATTCTGGACCTAAAGAAGGAATAGAACAAATGGTCTGTGCAATAGGAGCAGGTTCGCAGATACCACTGGCCTCGATTACGATATAGTCGAATTTCTTCATATCAGCAATCTCTTTCAGCTGCTCAACCAAGTCCATTTTCAAAGTACAGCAGATACAACCATTCTGAAGTGCAACAAGAGAATCATCTTTCTGACCTACAACACCACCTTTTTCAATCAAGGCTGCATCAATATTTACTTCGCCAATATCATTTACGATAACAGCGAATTTAATACCCTTTTTATTTCCCAATATTCTATTGAGCAATGTGGTTTTACCGCTGCCAAGATAACCTGTCAGCAATAATACTGGTAATTCCTTTGTTTTCATTCTTATATAATTTAAATTTCTTGTCATATAAACAACAAATAGTGTGCCACTAAATATAAAAAACCGGAGACCTTGGCTTTTCATGCCAAAAAGTCTCCGGTTTTAACTTATATTTATTTTAGAAAATTTTGATTACTCTTATTTTCTGAAATTTTCAAGACCTCTGTTCAAGAAATCCAAATATGCAGGAACATCTTCCTTATAGCTGAAAGAAGCGGTAAGAGGATTACCCTCATCATCTACTGCCACATAGAAAGGCTGCGCATTGGCACCAAACTTACTTGCCTGCAAGTAACTCCATTTATCTCCAACAGTTCTTAAAGTCCTCTTCTCTCCGTTGAAAGTAACTTCCATCGGTTCTGGAAGAGGAGTCTTATCATCCACATAAAGAGAAATCAGAACATAATCCTTGGACAACTTATCTGCCACAGAAGGATCAGTCCAAACAGCAGCCTCCATCTTACGGCAGTTAACACAACCAAATCCGGTAAAGTCGATCAAAACAGGTTTTCCAGACGCCTTAGCAGCAGCCATACCTAATTCATAATCCTTATATGCAGGCTCAACAGTCTTTGTATTGAGATTGAAATCCTGTGTGTTGACAGGTGGAGCAAAAGCACTTACAGCCTTACATGGAGCACCCCAGAGACCAGGAATCATATAGATGGCAAATGCAAGAGAGCAAAGACCGAGCATGATGCAAGGAACAGGCATTGGCTTATTGATATCGCCACCGATAGCATCTACCTGGAACTTTAGTTTACCGATAAGATACAATCCTAATGCTGCAAAAATAACAATCCACAAGCACAAGAACACCTCACGGTCAAGAATATGCCAACCATAAGCGAGATCGGCTACAGAGAGGAACTTCAAAGAGAATGCCAACTCTACGAAACCAAGCACAACCTTGATAGTCTCCATCCAAGAACCTGACTTTGGAGCAGACTTCAACCATGATGGGAACAATGCAAACAAGGTAAATGGCAAAGCAAGAGCAATGGCAAAACCGAACATACCGATGGTTGGAGCCAACCAATCACCTGATGTTACAGTCTGAACCAAAAGCAAACCGATAATAGGAGCAGTACAAGAGAATGATACCAATACAAGCGTAAATGCCATCAGGAAGATAGAAATCAGACCTGTAGTATTGGAAGCCTTGTTGTCAACAGCATTTCCCCAACGGTCTGGCAACTTAATTTCAAACCAACCGAAGAAAGAGAAAGCAAAGACTGCCAGCATCAGGAACAATATAATATTGAACGCAGCACTTGTTGACAACTCATTGAGTTTACTTGGACCAAAGATGGCAGTAATAATCAAGCCAAGAGCGAGATAAATGACAACAATAGACAAACCATAAGTAACCGCATCACGAATACCTTTCTTCTTGTCATTCTTTGCTCTTTTCAGGAAGAAACTTACCGTCATAGGAATAATAGGCCAGATACAAGGCATAACAAGTGCCAGCAATCCACCTACTAACCCCATGATGAAAATATAGAAAAGTGAATGATTTGCGATATCATTATTACCTCCAAAAGCCTGAAGTTCTTTCACTACCGGTTTCCAGAGTTCCTTAGCATCCATAGTCTGGAGGGTAGAGGAAAGAGCAGCAGAATCCAAAGCCTGGGTGCTATCTACAGCATTTGCATTCAACTTAGCCAGAGAATCAGCCTTTGCCTTAGCCAGCGCAGCTGGATCTAATTGATCCTCTTTCTGTGCCTTTTCCTCCTTGGCAGCTTTGCTATCTACAGCAGGAGACTTACCACTTCCCTTGAAGGTTGCTTCACTTGGAGGCATACAGTTCTGATCGTTGCATGCGCCATATTCTACATATACGTCAATATGGTAATCAGGCTTTGTGAATTTGATTTTCTGAACGAAAGTAACGCTTCCCTCAAAGTAGCGCAATTTCATACCAAAAAGATTATCAAACTTGGAAATTTCATGGCCTCGTGGCTGCAACTTTCCTACAGCTTCAGCACCATCCATCTTATTGACATTGAAGGATGCTGAAATAGGTCCATCACCACCTAAGCCTGTTGAATAAACGTGCCAACCTGGTTGAATCTTACCAGTAAAAACAATCTCTGCCTCAGGCGTACCATTTGTTTTCAATGAACTGGTAAATTTTACCGGATTCATCATCTGAGCTTGCGCAAACAGTACTACCATGAGTAACTGAAGAATTACTAATACTTTTTTCATATTTTTCTGTCTGTTTATTATTTACACTGCAAAGATAGACAAAATAGTTAATATTCTTGCATAAAATATAACATAATATGCAATATCTAACATTATTTTTAAAATTGAGTTTAACTTAATACGTATCCACAGGAAGAAAAGGGTACTCTGACAAGCAAGTTTTAAGAGAAATTAAACATTTACTTGTCAGAGATTATCAATTACATTATTTACAAAGAGTTTTATAAGGACATAATTCACAGCGTTCTTTTTTCTCTGTAGGAGCAAATTGCGAATTCGGATCAAATATATCTGAAATCAGTTGATTTAAACCTGCGAAGAATTTCTCCTCATAAGGCGAAACGTCTGAAATGTATTCTTTTCCAAACTTCAATGTTGGCTCATAACCGCTTGCTCCAGATTGCTGAATAAACAAGAGGCCAGGGCTTACTGACTCATTGGCAGGATTGAGTTTCTTGCTCTGCTTGACAATATATGAATACAACATAGCCTGCAGATAATAATCTGTATGTTTGTCAAGTTCATTTGGATCAAACAGACTCTCCACAACTTTAGGTAAAGAAGAAGGAATACGTCCCGTTTTATAATCTATCACCCTGATACGTTCACCAAGAATACTATGATCAGAACTTTCAGAAGCCGAAACTTCATCAAGTCTGTCTATGAATCCGCCCAATCTCAAATTCTTTGTACCAGAAGGAGTAGAGAATTCAAAAGTTTTTTCTACCTTTATCTCCAAACCTTTGATAGTAAAAGGAGCCAGTTTTATATCAATATACAGCAATTGTTTCAAATAATTGGTAATTACTTCACGATTGATCAGCTGCAAACCATTATATTGAGGAGATTTTTTCTGATCCTTGATTTTGAACAGTTCTTCCTTAAAAGCCTGATCGACCAGTCTGTAAAGCAAGCTCTCATCTTTTATCGCATTCTGAATATCTCCTTTGTTAATAACGATAGGTCTGATCAGGGATTTTTCCCCATCAGTTCCTATCTTAATATCAGAACTACTTGCGAATTTCAAATAAAACAACTGAGCTGCTCTATGGAAAATATTTCCAAACATTCTATTGTCCATTTCATCCTCCAGTTCTTCCGGCTCTCGAATACTCAAAATATATTTATAATAGAAGCTCTTAGCGCATCTCAGGTAAGTATTGAGGAAAGTAGGAGTTAGCAGACGAGGCTTATCTAAGATTTCCATCATCTGAGGTGTTTTAACTATAACTTCCGCTTTATGAGTTTCAACATTTTGACCAGAGACTATCGTTTTGCGACTTATCACGTGTTTACTTTCCACTAAGAGTTGGAGCATGAAACGGCTCATTTCGCCAGTATTTCCTTCATCTGTAGAACTGTTGTAGGTAAGAGTTACATCCTGCGCTCTTTGAATAAGTCGGTAAAAATAATAGGCAAAAATAGCCACTTTATTATCGATAGTAGTCAGACCATGAGCCTTACGGATGGAGTAGGGAATAAACGAAGAATCATTGACACCTTTCGGCAAATTACCTTCGTTACATGACAACACGAGAATATGGTCGAAGTCCAAATTTCTGGTTTCCAATACACCCATAATTTGAACTCCGATGACCGGTTCTCCATGAAAAGGCACATTTGTGTTTTGGAAAAGTTGCTGAATAAGACGTTGCAGGGTCATTATGTCGATATCCAAATCGCCAGATTCAATCAAACATTTCAATCTATTAATTAAGGTATAAGTTCTGAAGAGAGATTCTTGAAACAAGGAATCCTCCCCATCATTTGCATGAGAACCTATAAGTCTGAGAATGTTAACCAGATAACCGACCAAAGCCAGGCATCTATTTTCAGAGGCTTCCAAATCGGCGAACATCATATTCATACCTTCATCTTCCTCTGCACACAGTACATCCCTGTCAAGAAAGTAAAGTTTCTGTTCTTCTATTTTATGGAGAAGATCCTGATAATTTGAGCTGATATACTTAGCATAAGGGTGGCGTAATGCCTTGACCACATAATGCAGACGAAAAGCGGTAGAACCCTTGACACTTCCTATCGTCTGAAGATTGATTAATTGCATGATCAGACTGAAAAAAGGAGTCTGCTTAAGCGGATAGCCTAAGGTAATATTCACATGACTGTCAATTTCTGTAGGCAAGGAATGAATCACGGTAGAAAGCAAGTTTTCATCAGCTAACACAATAGCAGTTTTGCGGCCAGTCTGATAGCGTGGAACCAGATTTCCATGATCATCCTCAACCTTTTCCATCAACCAATCATTTACGTATCTTGCCTGAATATTCTCAGTTGCAGCATTGATATACGTAATCTTCTTTTGGGAGTTCAGATTATTATAGATACCGTTTTGAAGCGAAGGTTCAGACAACTTGTTGCCGAAAAGTTTCAGATATTGATTGATATAGACACCCGCTTCATTTTTATTCTGACCAACATAATATTTGTCATAATCCCAGTAAAAATGACAAGAAGCATCCTGCTTGATACGCCTGTAAAGGGCAGTTTCTACTTGCTGCATCATATTGAATCCCACAAATAAGTAGGTATCATAACGCAGGTTCAAAGTGTCAGCCTCAATCACATGGCGGTATAAAGCGCCTTCATAGGCAAGTCCCTGACTTGCCAATCGTTGATTGAAATCCGTATAAATATCATACAAATGATTCCACAAAGCCATGAAACGGCGTTTTAATTCTGTGTTCTGAGTATCCTTGAAATTACCAAAGAATTTCTTCAGAATTCTTCTCTTATCTTCATCAAGATAACTGTCATCATCCAATTCATGAAGATCAGCAATATTGATAAAAATCTTCCTTGCATCACCAAGATTTTTATCCAGGTCATCAAAATCAGCCAACAGAAGTTGCCCCCAACCATAAAAATGATCGAGCGTTTCATCAACCCCTGTGCATTTCACAAACGACTTGTGCAAATCACAGATTAGTTTGATCGGGTCTGCCAGTTGTAAAGAAGTATTCTGGAGAAACATATCACTAATTGTCATGTAATTAGGGCTCCAAAATGGTTTCTGTACGATTTTCATCAGCTCTTCATTTAAGAAAAGGCTGGCACGTTTATTTGGGAAAACGACCATGATGCGACTTAAGTCAGTACCATAATCTCTAATGATATCTTCAGCAACGTATTTTAGAAATGATTTCATTGTATATTTCAAACAAAATTATTAAACAAATTAATCTTCAAGAACAACATTCTCCACCTTATTAGGATAAACGTACCACAGATAGCCCTTGACGCAGGAATATCCCATACCCTTGAGTTGTGACATGTATTGCCTTACCTGATCATGATATTCAGCATGAGGTTTACCGAACTTGAAGTCAATCACGATAATCTCGTTTTCTCCTACAAGAACACGGTCCGGACGATCCTGGCAAACCTTTCCATCCTTATCCAAATAGAGGATACTGGTTTCATTCAGTACTTTCCACTTATCAGAGAACCACTCACTGACAAGCGGACTATTCAGTCGAGCACGCAACATTTTTTCGATTTTTTCCTTCGAAATATTTTCATCATAAAGCACACCATCAAGTTCAAGTTGCTTCAACACCGACTCAACATCATCCTTTGTCTTTATCTTTGAAAACAATTCATGAAGAACCGTTCCGATTTTGATATAGAACTTCTGCTGTTCCTCGGACTCATCACCATGCATAAAGAATTCACTCTGCAGGCTTGGTTTAAAGGAATATAAATCAGACTTCACTTTTATCTGAATAGGCAAGTCTGCAGATTTTTGCATAAAAACATTCTTATTTTCGGCAAACGCTTCCTCTTTGGAAGAAGCATCTATCTCTCCATATTCGAAGTAAACATCATCGGTTTTCTTGTCAGTTCCATTTCCTTGAAATTCGAGAGTCTGTTCCTCATACTGGCCAGAAGCATTCTGGGCATTCAATGTATTGTAAACTGCTTCCAGACTATCTTCGATGATAAAACTTCTCTGCGTAGCAGCACCTCGCTTACCATATACAAACAGATTTTTACCAGCTCGCGTGAATCCTACATATAGCAAATTCAAATTATCAACCATATTCTGCAAATGTTCCTGATAGTAATCTTTCTCATAAATACTACCAACCATTTTCTTTGCAGAAAAATCGACAGGCACCAAAGGAAGTTCGTTGAATGGTGCAACCTGAGGCGTACACCAAATCGTATCAGTCTTCTCTAACGCCCAATCACAGAAAGGCATGATGACATTGTCAAACTCCAGACCTTTACTTTTATGAATGGACAAAAGCCTGATTCCGTCAGCCTTATCACTATGAATGCTTTTTGAGTGAATATTCTCATCCCATTCATTCAAGAAATCATCTATATCACCACCATTATCAGAGAGATAAGAAGCCAACTGATCATAGAATGCACTTACGTATGAACTTTGTTGAGAGAGCGTTTCTATTTCTCCCAATTTAAAGTAACTGTAAAGGGACTCTGTCAAATCCAAAAGCGGCTTTTGCAAATAAAGTTCTCTTTCTTCCAAGAATTTTTCTGCTATTTGCTTGTTTTCCAGATATTTCATGCAGAACTTCATCAAGCCGGCCTTAGCTATATCATCATTCGGATGAGCCAGACACCGAAGAGCAGTAACCATCACATTCACGGCCTGAGAGGCATCCAGTCTGAAAGCCTCATCAGAAACCAAAGGCAATGGAGTCGCACTATTAGCCATCAGATAATCAGCAATATTCTGTATGGTCTTATTACTTCTCACCAATATGGCAATATTCTTATATTTTACTCCCGCCTCTACAAGTTCGTTGATGGTATCTAAAATCATACCCATCATCTTGTCCTGATAGTTTTCAGAATTCTCATCTTCTTTGATACTCTTCTGTCCCAAGAGATTAATCCTCACATAGCCACATGCAGGCTTTTTCTGAGGCACACATTGCCTTACATCACTATAAGCCTTCTTGAGTTGAGCTGCACTGGAGCCATCAGAGTCTGAGTCAGAACCAGAGTCAGAGAAAGTATGAGGTAAATCTTTATCCGTTATGGCCTGATATTCTTTTTCTGCAGCAGCTTCGAAGAAAGCGTTATTGAAATCTACGATATTCCTGTCTGAGCGATAATTGTGAGAGAGTGACTCAATTTGAATTGTATAATTAGATGGAAACTCAGATTCAATATTATTAAGCAGACGCCAATCACCAGAACGCCATCTGTAAATACTCTGTTTCACATCACCTACTATTAAATTTCCTGCATTCTGATGACTCATTGTCTCCTGTAATAGCACCTTGAAGTTTTTCCACTGCACAGTACTGGTATCTTGAAACTCATCGATCATGACATGCTCCAACTGAGAACCGATTTTCTCAAAGATGAAAGGGGAGTCTTCATCCTGAATCAAAGAATGAAGAAGAGTCTGGGTATCGCTAAGCAAAAAACGGTTGGCATCTCTGTTCATTTCTCTGACTCTCTTTTCAATACTTCCCAAAAGACGTAATTGATTCAGATGGCGCAAAGTAAGATCACAACTTTTATATATACGCAATAACTTGGGTCTTGAAGTTTCTGAATAATGAAGCAGTTGGAAGAGTTGGGAAACCACTAAGTCATACGCAGGTTTACCAGCCTGAGCGTCAGACTTTTTGACCCAGGATTCTTCGCTATCCAGACATTTTACCAATGTAGCATTTTGCAAATCATCATCATTGAATTTACCGTTTTTCAATTTGGAAAAGTAACTCCATATACCTCTGGTCTTATTTTGAAAGTCATCTGCCGAAAGTCCGTTTTCATCCAATGCGTCAAAAAAGGTAGCCGCAATCTGGTCAAAATGCTCTTTAGCTTCTGCTTGCATTTTTCTCAATCTTGAAGAAAAAGCCTCAAAAAAGCCTTCTTTTTCAATACAATTATTCAGCGCATCAGCATGATCCTTATAGAAATCCTTGAAGATATTCCGTCCAAAAGCTTTTATTTGATAAATCACATTCCAGTTTTTGTCATCTGCAATATTTTCCTTAATATAATCCATAATCCAAAAGAGAAGCTTGTCTGTCATCTGAAGTTCTTCGATCAATTCATCTACAGCCTGTTCTTCTATCTGGACATCATTAAGACCAATTCTCAAATTAGCGGTCAAATCAAGTTCACGTGCCAGATTACGGAGTACACTCTGGAAGAATGTATCAATCGTTTCGACGCGGAAATAATTATAATTGTGGATAAGATTTTTCAGAGCAATACCAGCATTTTCAATAATCTGCTCTTCTGACATCTGAGATAATACCCCCTTGATTTGTTCCAAGTAATCTCTTGAGTCATCCAGCCGATTAGCTATTCCATACAGTTTGCTGAGGATTCTATTTTTCATTTCCTCAGTTGCCTTGTTAGTAAATGTTACAGCAAGAATATTCCTGTATGAAGATGGGTCTTGTATCACCAAGACCATATACTCTTTAGCTAAAGTAAAGGTTTTTCCAGAACCTGCACTTGCTTTATAAACAGTAAGTTGAGAATTCATATCTTAATGCTTGTATATTAAATTGTAATTACCATTCTCTAAATAATTCGAAGCCGAATTTACAACCGACTCCTTGAAATTTTGTGTTTTGAAAAGAAGCAAATATGCCTACCGAAGCCACACGGGTTTTGAACCCGTATCCCCATTCCGTATAAGGATGAAGATGTCTTACCAAGAGGGCATTGACATAGTATCGCTCATTTTCTATAAAACGTCCAACCCATGGCAACCAGGCAGCAAACAAGGCTGGAGACTCATAAGTAACATTGGACCGAACATAATAATCTGATGCATTATACCATCCTGAGTTAAGCAATTCAAATTCGCCAGCCCAATCATCATTCCAGCCGCCAGGTAAATTATTGTCCCTGAAATTGGTATAATCAACAAAATACCAATGGTCGCCTTTCTGAGTATAGAATCCAGAACCCAAACGCAAAGAAAGGCTCCGCCTTCTTGACATGTTGATAATATCCTGCATATCCATTTCAACCCGTTCGTAGCTGATATTGGAATGAAGAAAATGATTGAAACTTCTTTCATAATCAACTTTTACGACAGGACCATTTTTCCCAATAGGATGCCAAACAAAAGCCAATGCAGGCGCAACTGATCTATACAAACTTGGAAAATTATTTTCCTTATAAAATTCCGGATTTATAGATTGACGCTGATGGGCAATGATTCCCAACTCAAAACCAATATAGTTATTAAACATCCAATGATTCGTCAGTCGCCAATAATTATCCTTAAAAGCCGTATAATCACCATATGGGAAATTGATAAGACTATCTTTTTTCTCACTGATATCCAATATACGACGAGCCACAACATTGGTATTAATTCGGTTTCCATTACCCAACTCAAACTGCAGGAATCCATCATGCTTTTTATTGTAGTTAAGAGTAGCAGGAATACTGAAATAGAAGCGATGCTGCTTGAAAGCATAACCAGCCTTAAAGCGAAGAGCAAATTGCACATCATCACTAAAAGAATAACTTCCTCGCACATCAAACTTATACACAAATCCCTTTCTTTCGGAATAACCCATATAAAGAGGATTCAGAATAGGATTAATTCTAAGGTACCCCTGATTTTGTTTTCCGAAATTTTGCTTGATACGATTTAAGACATTATCGCCCACAATATCCCACAACACATCTTTTACAAAGGACTTTTTATGTTTTTCGTTTTTGGCCAAAGAATCCCTTTCATTCTTTTTCAGATAATAATGGTTCAAGAAATGCAATTCCTCCTCATTCAACGGGGTAGGGCGCACCTTTGCCATCAATGTAGTATCTTCAACATTATTCAAAGAATCCGACAATAATTTCGGCAAGCCATAAATAGTAGAATATCTGGCCGTTATCTGATTACCCATAAAACGAAAATTAGCTCTGAGGTCACACTTCTTCGGATACAAAGAACCCACAGAATCCTCTTTATTCATCACTACACTGATAAAGAAGCGAGTCATATCATACTCACCCTCAAAATCAACCAAATTTATTCTACCCGTATGACTATCCACAATAGCCATACTCGTAACCAATTGAGTATTTTTCAATTTAGGGTAGGCATAAACCTGAGCCTTTCCAAATGGAAGAGCCGTGACCATATATTTATAATATTTCCTGTTTGACCGATGATAGGGAGACAGTATATTGTCTTGAAAAAGACATTCACCATAAACATTCGGAGTAAGATAATTCAGCAGAGAAGGCATTGTATTCCTTTTGTGAGGAACTGTAGTAATACATAGTAAACGATGAGGAGTTATCTTATTCTTTTCTTTTACTGTATATTTACTATAATATTCTCCCATAAATTCTCTACCGGAACCATGAGCTATCGCATAAAGAGAAGGAACCATAGCCAACGTAAAGTTGCGATGATTGGTACGCATCATAAATTTCGTGTATGCATAAGACTCATGAGATTGCTCAGAAGCGGAATAAGACAACTGATAATATCGATAGATACGATTCATCACCGAATCACGGAAATCGTCTTTCGGTGTAACATTTCTTGCATATCCATCCAGCGATAAAGTCAAGAAAATACAGATTATAATATGAACCAGAAGCCTCATAACAAAAAATCGGGAGCTTGAAAAAGCACCCGATTGCAAAGTTAGTATATTTTTATGAAACAACAAAGAGAATTAAATGTTTTTTCAAAAATTACCCTAAGTATTTCATCAGAATTTTGACATTTCCGGAATCTCTAAGTTTTGTAATACTTTTCTCACGTATTTGACGAACTCTTTCACGAGTCAATCCCATTTTATCTCCAATTTCTTCCAATCCTTTTTCAGTTTCTCCAATTCCAAAGCAGGCACAAACAATCTGCTTTTCCCTGTCTTTAAGAACCTTATCCAAAACCTGACGTAGTTCCATAGCCATACTTTCATGATCAACATGCTTATCTGTGCGACTATCTTCTCCACTTGCCATGACATCAACCATAGAATTGTCATCATCTTCACCAAAAGGCGCATCAATACTTACATGATGACCACTTGCCGCCATGCTTTGAGAGATTTTTTCCTCATCTATACCTGTGCGCTGCGCAAGTTCTTCTACACTTGGACGACGCTGGTTTTCTTGTTCAAATCTATTACTTTCCTGATTAACCTTATTCAAGGAACCAACCTGATTAAGAGGAAGTCTGACTATTCTACTTTGCTCAGCAATTGCTTGCAAAATACTCTGTCGAATCCACCAAACTGCATAAGAAATAAACTTAAAACCACGGGTTTCATCAAATCTTTCTGCAGCTTTAATCAATCCGATATTACCCTCATCAATTAAGTCAGTAAGAGTCAACCCCTGATGCTGATACTGTTTGGCAACAGAGACCACAAAACGAAGATTAGCCTCAACTAATTTGTTTTTTGCTCTTTCCGCAGCCCGACCACCTTTCTTAATGATTTGGGCCAATTCAATCTCTTCGTCAATTGACACCATTGGGGCACGACCTATCTCAACAAGATACTTATCAAGTGCCTCGCTGTTACGATTGGTTATACTTTTTTGAATCTTAAGTTGTCTCATCCTATGCTATTAACTCCTATTTTTAATTGCGTATATATAATATTACGCAAATATAAGAAAAATATTGCATCATTGTCATTTTCATTAATATACTTTAACAATATATTTTTGGAGAAAAGCATATTTTTTATTACAAGAGGCCTCAGATTAGAGCCAAACTGCCTATTACGAATCACTTCAGATTAGAGATAAACTGCTTGAAAGAATCATGATAACCATTAAATACATTGATATCTACATGACCCCGAATTCCAGTAACCCTACCATCAGGACAAAGTTGCCAGAAAACCAATTTGATATCAGGCTTGTATTCTCCATATCTTGCAATCCACACCTGATATTTTTGCTTTATATCAGTCGCTTTGCTCAAATAGCGATTTACAAAAGTCTGACTTACATAAATAATAGGACGTTTACCCGTTTCTTTTTCAACCATTCTTAACCATATTCTCATTCTGGTCAAAAGGACACCCACGCCTCCCATCTTCTGAATTTGGGCTTTAGTAGGCTCAACATCAAGGACAGGTGGCAAATCACCCGATTTTACATATGAATTTTTAAGGAATTGACGTGCCTGCAAAGTAGCAGGAGTTAGAGTAGAAAAGAAATGATAACTTCCTACCTTATATCCATGTGCCCGTGCTGCCACATAGTCTTTTCTATAGAAAGGATTTAATAAACTTGCCCCTTCAGTACTTTTAATATAAATGAAACTAATCGGATAATTAACATCCCCATTAATTGTTTTTTTACTGATATTTCCAAGATGGGAAATACGCAGACGTTTCCAATCGATATTATATTTCTTACCTTTTATAACATGCTGATATTTAGAGATATCAATACCGTAGATTCGATCAGAACTATAAATTAATCGTTCTCCTTTGTATTTATCCAGCACCCATTCTCCTATGCGCAACTGACTTTTATCTGCAACAGAAAAACCAAAACCATTACGTTTTCCATGTTTCCAGTTTCCCTGGTAATAGGCAGCATCGGTAAACCCCTGCCATTCACCATGACCATGAGGCAATCCTAAAGAATCAACCTCACCATTATAAGTTCCTGTTGTGCCCAAAAAATAATCCAATTTGGCATCAAACAAAATAGGGACAATACTCAAAGAAGCCAATTCTTTTGACTTATGAAAAGACAATGCGCAAGACTCTTCAGGTAAGGTTTCTGAGAACAATTGGAAAACATTTCCACCAACATGTTTTAATTTCTCAACTTGTTTTCTATTAGCCTTACCAGAAGGAGAAATCGCAACGAATTCCAAATGACGAACTATCTTCAAAGACTTATGTGAAAGATGTTTTAATGAATCCAACATCTTTCGAGTAGAATCCCGAAGGTTTTCTTCTTTCAAAGCAACCTGAGAAATATGAAAGAATCCTTCATCACTGGCATTGTGACATTTCAAATAATAAGACAACTCTCCATCAATCCACTTTGACTGACTATACTTCGTTTTCAAGGAATCGATATGAAGTTGCACCAATTTTTCCACATTTACATCCTTATATTTATTCTGCCAGATAGTACTATCCAAATCAGCATAAATACGACCTTGACAGGAAGGGATAAAAAAGTATTTATTGAAGAAATATCCAGTAGCAGAAATGGTATCTTTATCAAAATGATAAACCACTTTTCCTCCATCCAATATTTCATATTGAGAGTAAACCTTGACAGGTATCATAGCCGATTGGATCTGCTTCTTAGAAAAGAAGTAACTGAAAGCTATCAGATATATGCAAATCAAAAGTGAAACAACAATCAATATTGCAACACTTAATCGATATTTTTTCTGTTCATTACAAAACATAGCACATTGAATTAAAACACCTTTATATAAATTGAGAGCAAAAGTATAAACTTTTTCGTTAACTACATCATTTTTTTTCGTTTTTTTACTGAATTAAGCGAGATTTAGTTAAAAAACATCTTTGAATTTTGAAATGCCAATTTTAAATAGTAACTTTGCAATCATATAGAAACATCATCAGACTTAATATTGCAATCATGGTAAAGTATAAAATTCATATTTTAAATATGTGGATAGCAACATGCGCTTTGTTGCTATCTACCATTATACTTCACCACCATCATATGGGGCAAGTTTGTTTTATAGAACAACAATGCGAATATGATGGAAATATTAATGATGAGCATACTGCCCACCATGAGAAAGACAACAAGGGATGCAATATTCACCAGATGCATCAGTTTATCTCTAATGGCAAAAATATAAAATCCATATACAAACATCTGGACTACGACAGAAATATGCTCGTAGCCCTATTGCCTTCTTCTATTCAATTGACCCCATGCTACAAGATTGTCATATCAAAATGGCAACAAAAAACGATGGCAATCAAGTTAGGGGATTCTGTGAATAGTTCTTTACGGGGGCCTCCATTTTCTTACTTCATTTCATTTCTTTAGTTGATAACTGAAGACGGTCGCATCTTAGATGAAATTCCATCATTTCATTGCGACAGAATCTATAAAGAAGCTGCTTGATCTATAAAGAAGCAACATGGATTAAGCAGCAAATACTAAACAAAAGAATAATAAGAAAATGGTGAAAAGAATATCTTTGATTGTGATATGTACTGCAATCGCATTTTTTGCTTTCAGTTTCTATTCTGAAAGTAAAGCAGACAAGGAGGAGAATGAGGAAAAGGAAGAAGAAGTGGATTTTCAAAACATTCCTTTAACCAGCAAACAACTGAATGCTATTGACCTCAAATTAGGGGAGGCACAAAAGCGCGAACTGGATGCAATGCTTCATGTAAACGGCACTTTGGTACTTAGAGCCCAGAATATGGCAGACGTCGCTTCTTTGATGGGCGGTGTCGTCAAATCAATTTCTGTGAAAGAAGGACAACTGATTAATAAAGGGCAAGTTGTGGCAACCATTGAAAATACAGAAATCGTATCTTTACAGAAAGACTACTATTCTGCATATAAAGAAATGGAAAGTGCGAAGCTTGAAATGGAAAGACAGAAAACACTCGCTTCCTCAGGAGCTGGCATCAAAAAGAAATTGCTTTTATCTGAAAAAGACTATAAGGTGGCGAAAGTAAATCTTATCGGAATCAGCCGTCAACTGAACCAGTTGGGAATTTCTACTGCATCTGTGGCGAAGGGAAAATTTACAACTGTCTTCCCTTTATACGCTCCTATCAAAGGTACGGTAAGCGAAATTACAGCATCTTTGGGAAGTTACGTAGATATGCAGACGCCTTTGATGAAAATCAGAAATAACAATGCTGTAGAATGTGACTTGAATGTTTTTGAACGAGATCTGAATAAAGTAAAGATTGGAAACCGAGTATTACTCTCACTCACCAATCAACCAGGTGTAAAAGTCTCCGGTCATGTCTATGGTATGAACGAATACTTTAACCAAGGAACAAAAAGCATTGCTGTACATGTCAAACTTGATGCAACCAGAGGCACAAACCTCTTTGATGGCATGTATGTATCCGGGCAAATAGCGACAGGACGCCAGCTTTGTGTTGCGCTTCCTAACAAAGCTATTGTTAATATAGAAGGTAAACAATATATCTTTGCACTCAATAAACAACCCCAAAATGGAGAATACAGTTTTTCACGACATGAAGTGACAACAGGAGTCAGCAATGACGGATATACAGAGGTTTCACTCTGCAAGCACATACAGAATGGACAAAAGATAGTGACTGATAATGCTTTCTACCTGGCATCGCAGATTGGCGATCATGGAGAAGAAGATTAGTGTCCGAAAATTTAAATTATTAATCAATTTACAAATTTAAAAGGACATCATGTTTCAGAAACTAATTACAAGTTCCATCAAGCACAAGTTTGTGGTAGGTTTCCTCACTATATCGCTTATAGTTTGGGGACTTTGGTCGTTGGCTACATTGCCGTTTGACTCTACACCTGACATCACCGATAATCAGGTTCAGGTAATTACCCAAGCACCTTCCCTGGGCGCTCAGGAAGTCGAACAATATGTAACCACTCCTATCGAGATGGCATTGGCCAATATACCACGCCTTCAAGAACGAAGGAGCATTTCCAGAAGCGGATTATCAGTTATAACATTAATCTTTGATGACCAGGCAGATATCTATTGGGCCCGTTCTCAAGTAAGTCAGGTTTTAAACGACGCAGTAAAAGAGTTGCCAAAGAACACTTCTACAGAAATGGGACCCATCGCTACTGCGCTGGGAGAAATATATCACTATACAGTACGAACCAAGAAAGGGTATGAAAACAAGTATTCCCTCACGCAACTTCGCACGATCCAAGATTGGATTGTCAGAAAACAACTTTCAGGAACTCCTGGTGTTGCAGAAGTGAGCGGTTGGGGAGGATTTGTCAAACAGTACGAAGTAGCCATCAACACAGACCGATTGAATGCTAATGGCATAACTGTATCCGAAGTCTTCGACGCCTTGCAAAAGAACAACGCCAATACCGGTGGAAGCTATATTGAGCAAAACTCAAACCAATACTATATCCGTGCTATTGGTGTGGCCAAGACTTTTGATGATATTGCCAATATACCTGTAAAGAATGTCAACGGAATAACAATAAAAGTCGGCGACATTGCCAAGGTACAGGAAGGTCACGCAACCCGTTTTGGTGCCGTTACGAGAAATGGCGAGGGAGAAGTCGTAGCCGGAATAGCTATCATGCTCAAAGGAGAAAACTTCCAAGAAGTAAGCAAAAATGTCAAGTCAAAAATTGCCCAGATTCAGAAATTCCTCCCAGAAGGTGTCATCATAGAACCTTTCATTGACCGTACAAATCTTGTAAAGCGTGTTGAGGGAACCATAGAGCACAACTTGATCATGGGAGGCCTCATTGTCATCTTTGTATTGGTCATTTTCTTAGGAAACTGGAGAGCAGGACTGGTCGTTGCAAGCGTCATTCCACTCAGTATGCTATTCGCTTTTGGAATGATGAAGACCTTTGGCATAGATGGCAACCTGATGAGTTTAGGAGCCATTGATTTCGGTATGATTGTGGATTCTGCTGTCATTATTGTGGAAGCCGTAGTTACCCATATCAACCAAAAAACTCAGAAGACGAGCCTCACGCAAGCCGAGATGGATGAAGAAGTTCATTTCTCTGCTTCACGTATCAGGCAAAGTGCAGCCTTCGGTGAAATCATGATTATGATCGTATATGTTCCTTTGATGACCTTAGTGGGCATTGAAGGCAAGATGTTCCGTCCGATGGCTCTCACTGTATTTTTTGCCATACTCGGTGCCTTTATATTGTCACTTACGTATGTTCCGATGGCAAGTAGCCTCTTCCTTAGCAAGAAAATCAACAAGAAAGAGACTTTCGCCGACAAGATGGTCAAGAAAATACAGCAATGGTATCTTCCTGTCCTCAACTGGGTGCTGAAACAAAACAAGAATGTGATAACAGGTGCCGTTGCTCTATTTTGTGTCAGTCTTGTGGCATTCAAGTTTCTTGGAGGAGAATTTATCCCAAGTTTGGAAGAAGGAGATTTTGCCGTAGAAATGAGTATGTCGCAAGGAACTTCTCTCTCGCAAATGGTAGAGAGTTGTACCAAGGCTGAGAAACTGCTGAAGGCTGAATATCCGGAAGTGAAACAAGTCGTTAGCCGTATAGGAAGTGCCGAGATTCCAACTGACCCAATGCCTGTTGAAAGAGCGGACATCATGATTTCACTCAAGCCAAAAGCAGAATGGACTTCCGCAGAAACAACAGAAGAGCTCATGGAAAAGATGGAAGAAACGCTCCATACGATTCCGGGATTAGAGACTGAAATATCACAGCCTATCCAAATGCGTAATAACGAGTTGCTGACTGGCATCAAGCAAGACGTTGCAATCAAAATATTTGGAGATGATCTGGATGAACTCACCAAGTTAGGAGAACATGTAGGCAAGATGATTAGTGGCATCCAGGGAGTAAGTGGAACATCTGTGGAACAAGTTTCTGGTTTACCGCAGATTCAGGTGGTATATAATCATGAACGGATGGCGGAATACGGAATCAACGTTGATGACATCAATCAAGTGCTTGAAACTTCATTTGCGGGCGGAATAGCCGGTTCCATTTATGAAGGAGAACGGAAATTTGACATTGTATTGAGATTAGATAATAACGACCGCAATGTTTCATCTATCCAAAATCTTGCCATCCCAATAGGTTCCGGGGAAACAATTCCATTGACCCAGGTTGCAGATATCATTTACGAACCCGCTCCAGCACAAATCTCTCACGAAAATGGTGCGCGACGTATCTATGTCGGTTTCAACATAAAAGGAAGAGATGTGCAGAGTACGGTGGATGAAATACAGAATCTGCTGGATGCGAAACTGAAGTTGCCGGAAGGATATTATTATACCTATGGTGGCGAGTTCCAGAATTTACAGAGTGCAATTACCCGATTGATGATAGTAGTGCCATTGGCGCTTATCATTATCTTCCTGTTACTTTATGCAACAGTAAAAAACGTAAGAGAAAGTCTGTTCGTATTCTCGGCAATTCCATTGGCTGCCATTGGTGGAGTATGGGCATTATGGTTTAGAGGTATGCCATTCTCTATTTCAGCCGGAGTTGGATTCATTGCCCTGTTTGGTGTTGCAGTTCTTAACGGAATTGTACTCATCGGTGAGATGAATCAAATGCAGAAGAATCAGTTGTCATCAGCAGTAGAGTCCGGGCGCAGCAACACCCAACTTATTCACGAAAGAATAATTGACAGTTGCATGATCAGACTCCGCCCTGTATTAATGACTGCACTCGTAGCATCATTAGGATTTTTACCGATGGCCTTGTCACACGGAGATGGAGCTGAGGTACAAAGACCTTTGGCTACTGTTGTTATCGGCGGACTCATCACTTCTACATTATTGACTTTGTTGGTTTTACCGGCAATTTACAAAACGTTTACTAAGAAATAGTTATATGAAAAGAGCAATAATATATATTACTTTGTTGGGGTTGTGTAGCAATATGCAAGCACAACACAAAGTACTCAATTTACAGCAATGCCTGAATATGGCATACGAAAAGAATTATAAGATTCTTGCAGCAAACAAGTCGATAGAACGTGCCAAAAACCTTCAGGCCACAGCATGGGATATTGACAAAACCGATTTGACGCTGTCACAGGATCCTACATCAGGCGGAAGTACGGACAATTCCATTTCCCTCACTCAAAGTATAGAATTTCCAACTCTTTATATTGCAAAGAACAAGCAATTAAAAGCGGAAACTCAAGCTGAAAAGAGTAAGAAGAATGTAGTATTGTCTGAACTTATTTATCAGATTAAAAGCAATTACTATCAGTTGATATATGAATATGAACGTTTAAACATTCTCAACAAGCAGGACAGCATCCTCAACCGTTATCGGACAATAGCTGAAGCGCGATTCAAGGCAGGAGAAACACGCCAACTGGAATTACTTTCAGCCAATAGGATGCATCGTGAAAACAAGTTGGAGATGACGAATGTCCTCAGCGGAATCGAAAGTAAGCAACTCCTATTATCCGGTTTGGTAAATAGCAATGAACCCATCAAACCTGCAGACCAGAATTTAGTAGCATTGGATTGGGTACAAAACAGTTTCAACTACCAGCTTACTCCAGAAGGACAATATGCGCAAGACAGGATTACTGTAGCAGACAAAGCAGTCAGCGTAGCAAAAAACGGCTATGCACCCTCTCTCAGTCTTTCTCTTCGCAACCAGATGGTCATCTCCTCATGGGATCCATATCATGTCAACAGAAACAGGTTTGAAGGAGGCAACTTTATGGGATTTGAAGTTGGAGTAGGGATTCCACTCTTTTATGGTGCAACCAAAGCCCGAATCAAGGCTGCCAAAAAAGATAAAGAAATTGCAGAATATGAAATCAAGCAAGAGCAGTTGGATAAGCAACAAGAATATCATGCATGCTTGAGTAAGTGCAATGAAGCATTTGTCCGAATGAAATATTATCAGGAGGAAGGCAAGCAAAACAACCAGAAACTGGAAGAAATGAGCCAGGCAGAATATGAAAATGGCGAAATTTCATATATTGAATATGTTGAAGCGCTGAACAACAGCATTGACTTCTACATGAAGAAAGCTGCAGCAATCAATGACTATAATCAAAGCGTCATCGAATTACAAAAACTGATGGGGAACCAGATTTCTTCTGAAGGAAAGAAATGAGCCAGACATCCATATGATGATAGATGAAATCTCATGACGACAGACGCAATGAATACAAGTCATACAAAACATTGTATTCTCATATTTGGAAACAGATCATAAAATGTAAAGAAAATGAGTGAACCCTTAGCAGAAAGAATGCGACCACGTTCTCTTGACGACTACGTTGGCCAAAAACACT